>MDTC01236066.1_pt1 | contig 17027 bp, 22 predicted proteins | sample 811181 | NCBI WGS metagenome assembly MDTC01 (sample SAMN05326644, study PRJNA326480) | marine metagenome | isolation source: seawater | place: Pacific Ocean: North | collected 2011 | reverse complement strand
TGCCACTTATGGAGCAGTTGCTGCTGCGCCGACTATCGGAGCTGCAGGGATGGTAGAACCACAAAAGATAGTCCCCGAAATATCACCTCCATCTGGACCAGCACCCCAACCAGTAGTATCTAGCGGGCCACCGTTGCCTGCCGGAGGACTGCCAGAAGGTTGGACTATGGAACAATGGGGACACTATGGTCAGCAATGGCTTGACAATCAAAAGTGATTTTGTTTACAACGATGGGTTGAAAGCATCCTCCCCGTGCGATGTGCTACTGAGGAATTGAAATGTACGGAAACGGACAAGCACCCATCTTTATCTTGAAAGAAGGAACTCAAAGAACTCGAGGCCGTAGTGCCCAATCAAATAACATCGCTGCAGCTAAGGCTGTTGCTGATGCAGTAAGGAGCACTTTAGGTCCGAAAGGAATGGACAAAATGCTAGTTGATAGCATGGGTGATGTAGTAATCACAAACGATGGTGCTACAATTCTAAAGGAGATGGATATCGAACATCCTGCTGCTAAGATGATTATTGAAGTGGCAAAAACCCAGGAACAACATTGCTTTGATGGAACTACTACTGCAGTAGTATTATCCGGTGAATTATTGAAGCGTTCCGAAGACCTTATCGAACAGAATGTACATCCAACAGTAATATGTGAAGGATTTAGATTAGCGGCTGAGAAAGCAGTCGAGTGTTTAGAAACACATGGAATCTCTACTCAGGACGATGATGCGGTATTGACCGAGGTCGCAAAAACTGCGTTAACAGGAAAATCAGCAGGAGCAGTCAAGTCATTCTTAGCAGATATCTGTGTTAGAGCTGTGAACTCTGTTGGCGAAATAGATGGTGAAGATAGATTGGTTGACCTTTCTGATATCAAGGTCGAGAAGCGTCAAGGCGGTTCTATCAAAGACAGTACTTTGGTAGATGGAATTATTCTAGATAAGGAAAGAGTTCACGCTGGAATGCCTCGTTCAGTCTCAAATGCCAAAATTGCATTAATCAATAGTGCAATAGAAGTCAAGAAGACAGAGGTTGATGCAAAGATCCAAATCACAGATCCAACAATGTTGGCAGCATTCTTAGAAGAAGAAGAAGGATACATCAGAGGTTTAGTCGAAAAGATTCAGGCTAGTGGTGCAAATACCGTGGTATGCCAAAAAGGAATAGATGACCTTGCTCAACACTACATGTCAAAGGCGGGTATTTTTGCAATACGCCGGGCTAAGAAGAGCGATATGGAAGCATTATCTAAGGCAACAGATGGCAGAATAGTCACCAATATCGATGATCTTTCATCCAATGATTTGGGAGCTGCTGCAAAAGTGGAAGAGAGGAAGATTGGAGAGTCCGATATGACCTTCATAACAGGCTGTAATGAAGCAAAATCGGTATCGGTATTACTTCGTGGTGGAACAGAACACGTAGTAGATGAGATTCGTAGAGCTTTTGATGATGCGGTTGGAGTTGTTTCAGTAGCATGGGAAGATGGTGCTGTTTTGACTGGCGGAGGGAGTGTACTAGCTTCTCTTTCACGTGATTTACGTGCATATGCTGAATCGGTCGGAGGACGTGAACAAATGGCTATCGAGGCATTCGCAACCGCGCTTGAAATCGTGCCTAGAACACTTGCCGAAAATGCAGGATTAGACCCAGTTACAACAATAATCGAATTAAGAAAAGCACATGCTGATGGTAAGAAGTTTTCAGGAATAAATGTAGAGGATGGCGGTGTAATGGATATGAGAGCAGCAAATGTTTTGGAGCCACAAAGAGTGGTTGAGCAAGCTATACAATCTGCTACTGAAACTGCAATAATGATTCTAAGAATTGACGATGTCATTTCATCAAAAGGTGGAGCCGGTGGCGACATGATGGGTGGAATGGACGATTTCCAAATGTGATGTCGTAATTTTACGATTAGAACTTCTCTCCCTACGGGAGAGCCTAACCTTCAAAGACTAGTCCCTTGTCGAATAGATTGCCCAGGCTGGGCATCGGGTGTTCTCATGTCTCAGGTCGCTGGCAATCCTAATATTGCAATCTTCTTTGGTTCGCAAACTGGTAATGCAGAGGAATTGGCTGATAAGACTGCAAAATTAGCCAAAAAAAGTGGCCTTAACCCGAAGATTTTCGATATGGATGGATTTGATCCAGCAACCTTTTCTTCTCACAAAAGAATTCTAATTATCACTTCAACTTGGGGTGAGGGTGATATGCCAGACAATGCAGAAGATCTTTGGATTGCAACCGGTGAATTAAATCCAAGCCTGGCAGGTGTTAGTTTCTCAGTATGTGCAATTGGAGATACTGCATACGATGAGTTCTGTAAAGCAGGGATTGATTGGGATGAAAAGTTTGTAGCATTAGGCGCAACTCGTGTTCACAATATACAATTATGCGATGTAGAATATGAGCCAGAATGGCAGAAATGGGCAGATGCAGTAATTCCTTTGATGGCAGCAGTTGATGGTGGCGAGGCTACAGAATCAGCAGATAGCGTAGAAGAAAATGCGGTAGTTTCAAGCGAATCAGAAAATGTAGTGAGTGCAGATGCAGGTGAATTATCAGGACTATTATCTGGCGACCGCAGTTTAGCAATATTCTTTGGTTCTCAAACAGGTAATGCAGCAGGTCTTGCTGAAAAGACAGCAAAGATGGCTATCGAGTACGGTCTTGAGCCTAGCGTAATAGATATGGAAGGGTATGACCCTTCCAAGTTTGCATCTCACAAACGTATTTTGATAATCACTTCCACCTGGGGTGAAGGAGAAATGCCAGATAATGCAGATGCTGTATGGAATGCAATATGCAGTTCTAATCCTGGATTGTCAGGATTGCATTATTCAGTTTGTGCTATCGGTGACACTGCCTATGATGAATTTTGTAAAGCAGGATTAGATTGGGATGAGAAGTTTACTTCATTGGGAGCCCAATCTATCGAACAAATCAAATTGTGTGATGTAGATTTTGAACCACCTTGGTTAGAGTGGGTCAAAGAAGCACTTCCAAAGATTGCTTGTGTCGATTCAACCGGTGTTTTCCAAGAAGATCTTCTAGAACAAATGCGTTCATATGGCGCAGGGGATGAAGAAGTTGCAGATGATGGAGACTTTACTCCAGGAACCATCGTTCTTCCTGAAATGTCGATCACAATGAAAATTTTCCGTTACGACCCAATAAAGGCACAATCCGGCTATGACGTCGTAGCATGTGTTCTGCCAGGTCATGCAACTGTTCTTGATGCACTTTCAACAGTACAACGGGAAATAGATGGTTCACTTACATTTAGGAGAAGTGGAGTTGCAGGCACCAATCATCTAACAGGAGTTAGAGCAAATAAGCAAGTAATTGCATCCGATATGGTTAGAATTTCTGATTTAGTTTCTGATGGGGATGAATTAACAATCGAGCCATTACCAGGATATGAAGTTGTCAAAGACCTCATGGTTTCCTATGACCGATTCGACCGTAACCGTGCTCAATCTAAACCATGGTTAGTAGCAGACCCTCGCCAAGGTGAACGACTTACAAATGGTGCTGCTATGGGAGTAATGGAATCAGCAAAGGCTACAGAATTACACTGTCTTGCAGACGTAGGAAGCCTACAAATGGTCAATGCTATGTCAGATACCTATCAGATCGACGATGAATATCACGGACCGGGTTTGGGATTACAACGTTGGGTTCGTTCACAAGACCCACGTTCTGGCGAAAAGCATGTCAAGAGTATGTATGATTTGATGCAAGGAAAGGGTGGAATCTGGAATGAAGCAGATATCTCTTCAATCTATCGTCATGGAATAGACGGGGCACAAGCTGCAGATGCAATGTATGCTGCTCGTGCAAGATTACTTTCAGAATACAAATTCGCTGGAAAGACCGGAAGAATGGTACGTTCTTATTCAAGATCTGTTAAAATGTCTGGCAATGTTAACGAAACCACGCTATATCGACAAGTGCTAGGTCCATTGGGTCTTGGCTCCAACATCATGAATGGAGTCTCTTTGAGAATGATGCTTGGATTTACTCGTAACGGCGGTCCACTAATGCGTAATTTCCAAGGAATGCTAGTTCCTCCAGCAGGAATTGGTAAGATCCCTGATATGTTCAATTCCAAAGTTCATAACCATCACGAGGTTGTTGCAATCTTCAATGAACTAGACCCAAGATTCTAAGGTGAGACTATGGTAAAATATTCTTATTATCCCGGAAATGTCGCACGTCAATCATCTAGAGAGATTGAAGATACAATTCAACCTCTTGCTCGTACTTTGGGAATAGAATTGATAGAAATTGTTGGCTACAATGGTGACGGGGGCAACATTATCAAGCAAGGTAACAAAGAATTACAACTTGCATTGAATGCTAGAAATTTAGCATTAGCTCAAAAGAATGGACATGAAATTATCACAGCATGCGCATCTGCTCAAGGAATCTTACATGAATCACTTTCAACATTCCAAAATGACCCGATTGCTCTAGCCAATGCTAACAGAGTACTACAGGGTACAACCGGTATGGTTCTAGACCCTGAAGATATGAAAACCAATCATCTTCTTCATGTCTTAGTAGATGAAATTGGATTGGATAAAATCGAGGCAGCAGTAGTAAATCCTCTAGATTTGGATATCGCATGCTACTACGGCCCACATATGCAACGTAAAGGCGCATGTGGTGGAGACGATGTTTGGAATCCAAATTATATGGAGAAATTAATAACAGCCTTAGGAGGAAGGCCGATTGAATTTTCCTCAAAAACAATGAGTGTAGGTAACCCCTCACTATTGACGCTGGGGCCAAGTGTGATGAAGATGACAGCAAAAGTTCTCAATGATGCAAAGAAGGCTGGTGCCAACATAATCGTCAGCGCTTGTTCTCTTTCACATTCTAATCTTGATTCCTATCAAGGTAAAGCCGGTAGAGTTGCTAAGAAAGATACCTCAATTCCAGCAGTTAACCTAACAGAGATTATCGCTTTCGCCCTAGGTCATCACGTTGACCGTTTCGCTCAATTAAAGACTAGAGCACTGGTTATCGGTAGTTGATTATCCGTGCAAGAATTTGTGCAAGTCCTTGGCTTGTATAGATGAAACCCCTTCAATTTCTGCCATTTGTTCAACACTCATTTGACAAAGGCCGTTGATATCAACTGCTTCCAGCATAATTTTCTGAGCGGTAATTGGTCCGATACCGGGTAAATTAGCTAATATTTTACATCTCAATGCCAAAACCTCCTTTTCCCATCTTTTAGCCAGAGGCTTCTCCTTTTCTGAACCACTAATTATTCCCATCAATTCAGAAGCAGCAGCATCGATAGCTGCTTTTTCAGGCTCGATAGTTTTACGTCGACTATGCCCGATCAAGAGATCGGTAATCCTTGATTCTCTTTTTGCCGCAATTGATACAAATCGTGCAGTCGCTTCAATAGAACCAGTCATTAATACTGGCAGACCTAAATCGAGAGTAATACATGCCATAGCTCCTTGAACAGCATTTGGGTGAACACGTTCTGTTTCATTAGATTCTATGATTAGTAAAGGCCTAGGAGCGGCACTAAGCATCCTTTTGGCCTGATTTATTAGCCTACCATCTATCAATGAATCTACCAAATCTCTTGCACTTTTACGTTCTATTAGAATCCGGTCAGAAATTCTGATATCTCCAATTGCAAGATGCTCCAGACTAACCTCGTGACCATGCAATTTCAACATAGCAGGTAATGTGGAATTTGCTTCTCTATGATCGACTGCAATCATTGTGTTGGTAGATTGTTCAATACTTAGAGAATCAATTTCTGTTTGAGCAGCAGAAACTACCGCCAATTCTTCATCACGAGATTTAGCCTCAGTGCCATCCAGTACAGGGGCCCACCACTTACCATCTTCTTGTACTTCAACCGGCTTTGAAAAGTCACTTAGAGAAAGTTGTGCCTTCGGCTTATTGCTCAATTCAGTCACTTTCTTTTCAGATTTAACAGTCACCTTCTCCTCTAACTTTGGTTTTTCAGGTTCACGATATAGTCGTTCTTTCTCTTCTTGAATAAATACTTCAGCATCTTTTCCGTCTATGGTGAAGGATGCTAATACATCATCTTTAGGAGGGGCTCTTCTGGGAAGTAAACTTTGTTTTTGCAAACGTTGTAAAGTTCTATACATCGCTTGCTCACGCTTCACTGAAGCATGCTGAACATATTCATCTCTTGTTCCTTCAGCAATTAAAATCGCCACATCACCATCGCGCTTTCTAGCCGTCCTTCCGCGTCTTTGAATCGCCCTGATTGCGCTAGGAACCGGCTCGTACAGGATAACCGAATCCGCTGCTGGAACATCGAGCCCTTCTTCTCCTACCGAGGTTGCCACAAGGATATTGATTTCACCTTCTCTAAATCTTTCAAGTTGAGCGATTTGCTCTTTTTGCTTCATTCCAATACTGTCAGCCTTACTTGCTTGGCCAACAAATCTACCAGGCTTTGCATTTTCAATCTTGAGAAGGTTTTCCATTAATTGGTCCACAGTATCCCTGTATTCTGTAAAAATTATCACTTTACCACCTTTCGATAGTCCTTCCTTGACTAATTTATTTACTAAGTCAGGTTTGGGATGTATCTCCTTATTTTTACAATATTCTCTATGGAATTGTGAAACTTGTGGTAGAGAAAGGAAGCGTTTAGTCTTGCGATTCCCATCCATTTTAGCTCGATCTAGATATTTTATTGCTACTAGCAAGCCTTGTGTCTCAAGCAAATCTATCAAGCGATGTAATCTACGCAAATCTCCGATTCTTTTTGCAGCATCATAACCACGAGCATCACCTCTGCCAATTGCAGCACTTGCTCGTTTATGTGCTTCGTCTATTGCCGCTATAGTAATCCTTCCAGCCCTTATTAGAAATCCATTTCGTTTTAGATAATCAGCTTCTTCAGTCTCTAAAATTCTTAATGGACGTATTGCTTCCAACAATTCTTCACTAAGATTCAGTCTATGTTTTTGAATATCCATTGCTGTGATAAATGGTTGTAGTAAATCATCATCTCTCTTTGAGACATGCAGTCTTTCAATACCTAGCCTTTGGATTATTTCTCGAACCTTCGTATCTTTGACTCCTGGAGATGCTGTTGCTGCAAGAACCAATGCTTTGGAACTGGAATCAAGGTAAAGGTCCCCCAGTTGTGCCATCGAATCAGAACCAGTCGCATGATGGGCCTCATCAACGATTAGTAAATCTATATCCGACAATAGTATTCTGCCGTTTTGAGCATCATTTCTGATCACATGAGGTGTAGCCATCACTATTTTGGCATCCTTCCACAATTTTTCCCTTTTAGGTGCTCGTACATCTCCCGTTAGGACAATTATCTTCTCCGAATCGATATTTATCATTTCAGTAGCCATCCTTGCCTGTTGAGCAACCAGTCCAGTAGTAGGTGCTACTAACACTATTTTTCCATCACCAGACAACGCTTCAGCAATAGCCATCCATTGAACCGCTGTTTTACCTAACCCGGTAGGCATCACCAAAAGAGTTGAGCCAGACAAAGCCTGCCTTGCAGCCAGCAATTGGTAAGCCCTTGCCTCTACACCTTCACAGAGAAGAGGATGGCTAAGTGTCGGCTGCATAGTTACGGTTTGCGAGGCGGGGGGTCAAGAGGATTTGTATTTTAGATTAGAAATTCCTCTTTTCAACAAAAGGTTTGAAGGTGACTATTCTGAGAGGTTCCCAGCGGCCCTATACACCGTTCTTAACCGAACCACTCATATATGGGTGGCAAGTCGGCGAAATGCTCTGAAGGTGAGTAGCCAGACATTGTGGGCAATGCTTTGCATCCCTACACTCTCGGTTCCAATCGTGGACTGGGGGCCAGTGTCACGGCAACTCCCCTACCTGACGAGCCTTCGCACGCCCCTTATCGGGGGGCCAATGTGTCGTAAAATAACATAGGAGGCCGAAAAATATGGCAAAGAGAAGTCACCCAAGGCGTGGTAGCATGGCGTTTAGCCCCCGCAAGCGTTCAGCACGCCATTTTGGACATGTTAAATCATGGCCAGAGACCGATGCGAGCGAAGTCAGAGTACAAGGTTTCGCCGGCTGGAAAGCTGGCATGACCCATGTTATGGCTCGTGATATGAACCCACGATCAAACAGTGCTGGACAGGAAATTAGAATCCCAGTTACAGTAGTCGAAGTACCGAAGATGAGAGTACTTGGCGTAAGAGGATACAAGATGACTCCTTACGGAAAACAAGCTGCTGGCGAAGCATGGATAGATGCTGAACAAATCACAGAGACTTTCCCACAATTATCTAAGCGCATAGGCAAGAATCATCACAAAGAGCATGATGTTGAGAAGCATTTCAATGCTCTTTCTGACCAGGATCTATGTGAAGTCCGTCTAATAGCGGCAACACAACCTCATTCCATTACAGGAACTCCTTCCAAGACACCTGAGGTCATGGAACTTGGACTCGATGGTGGCGATAGTGCTGCTAAGATCGAGTTCTCAAAGGAGTTGCTGGGCCAAGAATTATCTGTATCAGATGTGTTTGAAGAAGGCGTATATGTAGACGCAGTCGGAGTAACAAAGGGATATGGATGGCAAGGTGTAATCAAGAGATTTGGTGGTAAACTACAATCTCACAAGAACTCAAAGAAGCGTAGACAACACGGTAACATGGGTGACTTCGGTACAGGATATGTAAGAAAAACAATCCGTCAAGGTGGTCAAACCGGATACCATCAGCGCACAGAATATAACAAGCGTATACTTTCTATCGCTTCTGCAGAAGATAAATCGATTACACCAGCAGGTGGATTCCTCAAATATGGTGAAGTTAATTCGGAATATGTCTTGGTCAAAGGTAGTCTACCTGGGCCAGCAAAGAGATTGGTTAGATTCCGAGATGCAACACGTGGATCTGATAAACCAGCTCACCCATTAGAGATCACATATGTTAGTACAGCTAGCAAGCAGGGGGCATGAATATGAAGGTCGCAGTTCACAATATTGTAAATAACATCGAGCAAGATGAACTTGATGCAGGACGTCTTCAAGAAGTCTATGAAATAGATGTCAAACTAGGTAAGAAATTAGATCTACCTAGTTCTTTCAATTCAGAGATACGCTCTGATTTGGTAAGAATGGCAGTAGCAAGTTCACGGGCAAACCGTAGACAAGCATACGGTTCTAGACCCCATCAAGGAAAACTAAGACCAATGGCTGGAATGAAGCATTCTGTTGAATGGTGGGGTAAGGGTCGTGGTGTATCACGTATCATGCGCCGTACTGGTCAGCGTCGTGGTGCTCAAAACCCGCACACACTTGGAGGTCGCAGAGCACATGGTCCTAAGGTCGAGAAAGATTGGTCTCGTAAACTGAATCGAAACGAACGCCGCTTAGCTCGTAATTCTGCTCTAACAGCAACAACAGATATTGAAATGGTTTCAAACCGAGGCCATCGTTTCGCTGAAGAGATTTCAAATCTACCTATAGTACTAGGAGACTACACAGAAAAAGGTAACGACGGTTCTGAGAAATTCGACATAGAATCGTTCAACCTTTCTGGTGGAACTCGTAAAGTAGTAGCTATATTCGAGGCTCTAGGTCTTGGGGATGATTTGCAGAGGGCGAGAGATGGACGCAAGATCCGTGCAGGTAAAGCAACCATGCGTGGACGTGTTCACAAGGTTCCTAAGAGTGTATTACTAGTGGTTGCTAACAAGGACGGTCTTGCAAAGGCGGCTCGAAATCTACCAGGTGTGGATGTAGTTGCTGCCAAGGATTTGTCAGCAGAGCATTTAGCTCCTGGTGGCGACATGGGACGTCTAACAGTATTTACTAAAGCAGCAGTGGAGGCACTGAACTGAGGAGGTGTGATGAATGGTTAATCCGTATGATGTAATTATGATGCCATGGATTACTGAAAAGTCCATGGAAGCAAGAAGTTCCGACAATCGCCTTGAATTCTTAGTAAGGCGCTCTTGTACTAAGGGTGAGATTGCAGCAGCAGTTGAAATTCTATTCGATGCAGAGGTCGCTAAGGTCAATGTACGAAACACAAAGCACGGCAAGTTGGCTTCGGTCAGACTTGCTGAGGGCTACCATGCAGATGAGGCTGCAATGCGTCTTGGCGCATTCTGATGAGGTGATATTATGGGTAAGAGAACACGTTCACAGCGAAAAGGTTCTTCTCCGCGTTACCGCGTTGCAAGTCATCGTTTCCCTGGTAAAAATTCAATGCCTCGTGTGAAAGAAGTTGTTGGTGAAGTAACCGAATTGGTACACAGTCCAGTTCATACCGCACCATTAGCTAGAGTAAAACTTCCTGATGGTCAAACCAATCTGGTTGTTGCCACAGAAGGAATTGCAATCGGTTCAAATGTCGCTATTGGAGACAATGTTGCACTTAGACCAGGTAATATTACCAAGATTTCTAACATACCTGAAGGGACAGCGATCAACAATCTAGAACTTCGTCCTGGTGACGGAGGAAAGATAGCGAGAACTGCAGGTAACTCCGCAGCCGTCGAGGCTCATCTGGACAACGGAAGAGTACGTGTACGTCTTCCGTCAGGAGTAAGCAAAGACATGCCTGCAACTTGTAGAGCAACAATTGGCGTTTTGGCTGGTCACGGTAGAAGTGAGATGCCATTGAGAACAGCCGGTGCTGCTCACTACAAAGCAAAAGCTCGTGGTAAATTGTACCCGCATGTAAGTGGCGTCGCAATGAACCCTGTAGACCACCCTCACGGTGGTGGAAATCACCAAGCAGTTCACGGACCAAACTCTGTAGCTCGAGGTACTCCACCTGGTGCTAAGGTAGGTCATATTGCCCCAAGCCGCACGGGCAGAGGTCGCGGTAAGAAGATTTGAGGTGAATTATCATGGCGAAAAAGAAGAAGTCCTTTATGACCCCTAAAGCAAGCCGAAGAAAGGCTCGTAAGAAGCGTTCAACAGTAACTGGACGTAAGAAGAAACAATTCACCTACCGTGGATATGAGATCGAAGAGCTAAAGGCAATGCCGCTTTGGCCATCTGAGGAAGACCCTTCCTCTCCATCTGTTATCCGTTTACTTCCATCACGTGCACGAAGATCCATAGCAAGAGGACTTTCCTCTGAAAATGAACATTTCATTGCACGTGTACGCCGCTCTAGCGGAAAGACTGTACGAACACATCGCAGAGATGTACCAATTTTACCAGATTTCGTTGGCAAGAGAATTGCTGTCCACAATGGACAAAATTTTGTCGAGATAGAGGTTAAGCCAGAGATGATTGGCCATTACCTTGGAGAGTTCGCCCCTACCAGAAGAAGTGTTACACACTCCGGACCTGGTGTAGGTGCGACCCGCTCTTCAGCCCACGTGGCTCTAAAGTGAGGTGTTTGATATGGGATGGAAGAAGTCAGAAATGGACCGCCGCTCTAAGCGCAAAGAACTCTCACAGAAAGGATACACACAGTTGCTACAAGGCAGCCGTCTTGCAACTGCAAGAACCAAGAATACCAGCGTTCACGTAAAGCATTGCTTTGAAATCGCTCGAGCCATCAAGCATAGAACCGCTGGAGAGGCTGTAGAATTTTTGAACAATGTACTGAAGATAGATAGCGACCGTCCAGATATTCGTAAGAAGGCAACGGCAGTCCCTTATCGTCTAGGTTCAGGAAATAAGAAACGCAAGCGCAGTGGGCCTTCAATGGTCGGTCACCGTAAAGGTGGAATTGGACCGGGTCGTTATCCGGTTAAGGCTAGTAAAATAATGATCAAGTTGATTGAAAGTTGCATGGAAAATGCACGCCATCAATACGAAGATATTGACCCAGAGGACATGGTGATTACTCATTGTGCTGCCCATAGAGGTGAAATCAAGAGAGGTTGGATTCCACGTGCTCGTGGACGTGCATCTCCTTCGAATCACTACCGTGTCAATATCGAAATCTTCTTGGAAGATTTCAGTGTTAGCGAAGAAGACGATTACGAGGACGAGTTCTGAGGCGATTTAAATGAGTGAAAATAAGAGTACCCTACGCAAAATCATCGACCGAAATGTCGAGAGGCATTTGGTCAAAGAGTTCTTGATGAACAATACAAAGAAAGCTGGATTTGGAGGGCTAGATATCCGCCGTACTCCTGCTGGAACTGAAGTTACTGTAAAGGCCGAAAGACCAGGAATGGTAATTGGTAGAAAGGGTAAGATCATCAATGACTTGCAAAAGAGACTTTCTGAAGAATTTAGTATTGACAACCCTCGATTGAAGGTTGAAGATGTTGAGGACCCAGCACTAAACGCACAGGTTATGGCAGAAAAGATTGCCAGCGCTATGGAGCGTGGATGGTATTACCGTAGAGCAGGACATTCCGCAGCTCTGAATATTATGGATGCAGGCGCTCGTGGTGTTTTGATAGTTCTAGCAGGTAAGTTAACAGGTAGCCGAAACCGTACTCAGAAGTTCTTGCGTGGTCACGTAAAGTATTGTGGAGAAACAGCAATCGAACATATGGATACTGGATATGCAGTATGTATCAAGAAGTTAGGAACAATTGGAGTATCTGTATCAATCATGCGTAAAGGAACCAAATTACCTCACGAAATCTCAATTCTTTCAAATGAAGAATTGAAGATTAGAGAAGAAGCATCTCAGAAAGTAGAAGCAACTGAAACTCCGGAGGAATCAAAGTGACCCATGTAAGTAGTAGAGAAATCGCTTCTATGAGCATGGAAGCACTTCAGGACCGCCTAACAGAGTTACGTGAAGAGTTACTACAACTACGTGCTGAACAAGCACTTGGTGGTACTCCATCCAATATGGGAGCTTTCAAGGCCACACGCCGTTCAATCGCTCGCATAATGACCAAAATGGGTTCAAATTAAAATTATAATATTCAAAAAATAAAGGGAGGTGAAAATAATGGCTGCTATGTGTAATGTTTGTGGATTACCTGATGAACTTTGTATTTGTCAGGAGATCGCTAAAGAACAGCAAATGGCAACCATTAGCACCGACCGCCGTCGCTATGGTAAGATCGTTACCAAGGTAGAGGGTATCGAAGACACAGCAATCGACATCAACAAACTCGCTAAGATTTTGAAGAACCGTTGTGCAGCTGGCGGTACCGTCAAAGGACGTGTAATCGAACTACAAGGTGACCACAAGAAGAAGGCATCTGCAGTTCTAAAGGACAACGGTTACAATGTGGAGGTTCGATAATATGGCTAACCCACTATACAACCAATCCTGGATTGGAAGGGAGATTGAAATTACTTCATCCCCAGATAATTCTCTAGTCGGTCGCAAAGGAATGGTGATCGATGAAAGCCGAGAGACCATTACCTTACTTGAAAACAACAACAAAGTTGTGTTTGGTAAGGCTTCAATCAATTTCAATATCGGTGGCACAGATGCTACCATCCAAGGCTCTTTGGTGCGGCAAAGAGCTGAGGACAGAATTTACCGCAATTATAGGAGTGAGTGATTACTATGCGCGACATAGGAGTTGATGTGAAACCCCCTGCCGGTGAGTGGGATGGAGATGAAAACTGCCCGTTCAACGGTTCCCTGCGTCTGCGCGGGCAAGTGTTGGAAGGAACGGTGGCGAGTGTAGGTATGCTAGGTACCATTGTTATCGAAAGAGACAATATTCGTTACATGCAGAAATATGAGAGGTACGAAAAGAGAACAAGTGCACTTTCAGCTCATCTTCCTAGTTGTATTGGAGAAGTAGCAGTTGGTGACCGTGTAAAGGTCATGGAATGCAGGCCACTTTCAAAGACGGTTTCGTTTTGTGTTATAGAAAACAACGGTGGTGATGTCTGATGCGTGGATTAGCAGGTAAGCAGACACGTGGTCTACCGACTATGGCACGTCTACAAGTTGCTGACAATACAGGTGCAAAGATTGCCCAACTAATCAACGTTAGAAAGTTGGGTGGTACCATGCGCAGATACCCTGCTGCTGGTGTAGGTGACCTGATCAAAGTTTCAGTTAAGCGAGGTACTCCTGATACCCGCCGCCAAATGTTTAACGCGGTAGTAATTCGTCAGCGCCGTCCATTCCGTAGAGTAGACGGTACATGGGTTCAATTCGAAGACAACGCTTGTGTCATTACTAATGAGAAAGGCGAAGTTCAAGGTTCAGATATCAAAGGACCAGTATCCAGAGAGGCAGCTGAACGCTGGCCTCGTATTGCAGCGACTGCAAAACAGATTGTATGAGGTGTTTAGAGTGGTAAAGAGTAGAAAACCAGGAAAACAGCGTAAAGCGCAGGATCAAGCGCCAATGCACATCAAGCGTAAGCGCGTTCGTGCAAGACTTCAACTTGACAAACCTGATGCACGTTTAGCGGGTGTACGCTCGGTAACTATCCGTGTCGGTGACACAGTTCGTGTAGTCCGTGGAGACCAATCTCATGGCGGAAAGCGTGTCGGTGGTAAGCGTAATGCAGACCCACTAAATGGTAAAGTTCTCAGAGTCGATTCAGACAATGGGCGTCTCTTCATCGAAGGGGCAACAGCAACAAAGTCTGATAACAAAGAGGAGGCAATGCCGGTTCATTCCTCCAATGTCGTCGTCGTAAAGATCGATGAGACAGATAAACTGCGAATGCAGAATTTAACCGCTGATAGGAGTTGAAAATAATGGGAAGCAGTAGTCATTTGAAGCGATTGGCCATACCTCGAACATGGCCTCTTCCACGTAAGACCACAATTTGGGTAACCCGTCCTCGTGCAGGAGCTCATAGTCTTGAGAGGAGTATGCCATTGAATATAGTAATCCGTGACGTTCTTGGAATGGCACGTTCAACTCGTGAAGTAAGAAGAATCCTTCACCAGAAATTAGCAAAGGTCGATGGCCGTATTGTCAAAGATGTGCGCCGCGGTGTTGGTTTGATGGATGTTCTAACCTTGGGTGAAGAAAACTTCCGTTGTGTACTAGATACCAATGGTCGACTTCGTTACAGACCTATCCCTGCATCTGATGCAGATTGGAAGGTTTGTAGAATCGAAGGAAAGACTACAATCAAAGGTGGAAGAACACAATTGCATCTTCATGACGGCCGTAACATATTGGTTGACGATGCATCAGAACACAAGGCAGGAGATTCTCTTAAGATCTCATTGCCAGATCAAAACGTACTCGACCACATCAAGTTCGCAGAAGGAACTCGTTGTATGTTGGTCGGCGGTTTACATATTGGTATTCTTGCTGATGTAAGCAGCCATGTAGTAAAGCGTTCAAGTATGCCAAACGAAGTCGTATTCGACGGATTTGGTACTATTGCTAGCAATGTGTTCACAGTAGGTAATTGTGAACTTCCAGGCGTGGAGGTGAGGAAGTGAGCGAAGCATCAAATCCTATGTCACAACCAAGAATCGCTAAGATTGTTGTCAACATCGGTGTTGGTGAAGGTGGAGACCGCCTTTCCAATGCAGAGCAAGTACTCGAACTAGTTACTGGTGTAAAACCGATTAGAACTCTAGGAAAGCAACAAAACCGTGACCTGAAGGTTCGTGTTGGATTCCCAATAGGTTGCAAGGCAACACTAAGGGATAAGGAAGGAATAAAGAAATTCTTGACCGATGCATTTTGGGTTCGTGAAAATATCATTCCATCTTGGAACTTCGACCGTACTGGTAATCTTTCTTTTGGGATTCCAGATTACACCGATTTCCCTGATCAAAAATATAATCCTGACATAGGAATTTTCGGTATGGACGTAAACGTTGTACTAGAGAGGCCGGGACACCGTGTTTCTCGTCGTCGACGTCGTTCTGCTAAAGTTCCTGAGAATCACCGAACCACTGCTGATGAAGCCAGAGCGTGGTTTGTAGAAAACTTTGGCGTCACAATTTTGGAGGAGTGAAAATGGCACGCGACCACGGAGAAGAGATTGGACGAACTAACGGTTGCCGCAGATGTGGCCGCCGCAGAGGAATGATTCGAAGACACGGTCTGAGGCTATGCAGACAGTGCTTTAGAGATATAGCTCCTGAAATAGGATTTAAGAAAATGAGTTGAGGTGATTAAGAATGCAGTTCGACCCCCTAAATGATGCGCTAGCAAAACTGTACAATGCAGAGCAAGCTGGTAAGTACAACGTAGAATTAGCACCTGCAAGCAAATTGCTTGGTTCGGTGTTAGAGATTATGCAATCCTCCGGTTATGTCGGAGAGATTGAGAGAAACGAAAACGGCCGCGGTGGAGCATACAATGTTCATTTGCGCGGTGCGATAAACCAATGTGGTGTTGTAAAACCAAGACATTCGGTTCGTCGGCTAGAGTTCGATAAGTGGGAAGGTCGATACCTTCCAGCTCAAGATTTCGGACTTCTGATTTTGACTACTAATAGTGGTGTTATGCATCACAAAGACGCAAAGGAGAACCGTATTGGCGGCAGGCTCCTGGCTTTCGTGTATTGAGGTGATAAAATGGTAAAGTTAGATAGAATTGAACATACTATTGAAATCCCTGAAGGAGTTTCTACGTCAATCGATGGTGACAATGTTACTATCACTGGGCCTAATGGAAACATCTCTAGAGAATTTTCCAGTAGCAGAGTCAGTCTTTTCCAAGAAGGCGGCGCTCTTCTAGTAAGAGTCGATATGCCTCGCAGAAAAGACAAGGCACTAGCAGGTACTTGGAAAGCACACTTGAATAATATGATAAAGGGTGTTACAGAAGGATTTACTTATACATTGAAGGCTTTTTACTCTCACTTCCCTATGACGCTAAGTGTCAAAGGAACCGAATTGGTTGTCAACAATTATTTCGGAGAAAGAGTTCCTAGAACCGCTGCTATAGTACCTGGTGCAGAAGTAAAGGTCCAAAATAAGACCGAAGTAGTCGTTAGTGGAATCGATAAGGAAGCAGTTGGTCAAACCTCTGCAAATATCGAACGCTGTACTACCGTCAAAAAGCGAGATCGCCGTGTATTCCAGGATGGAATATATTTGTTGGAGAAGGCATGAAGGAGGAGTCAAGATGAGTGATTACGAAAACATGACAGTCGCTGAATTAAAGCAATTATTGAAAGA
>MDTC01158316.1_pt1 | contig 17028 bp, 13 predicted proteins | sample 811181 | NCBI WGS metagenome assembly MDTC01 (sample SAMN05326644, study PRJNA326480) | marine metagenome | isolation source: seawater | place: Pacific Ocean: North | collected 2011 | reverse complement strand
TTTTATTACTTTTAATTACATCTGGAATAAGCCAATCTTTCTGGTTAGGTGTAGATCCAATTGAAACTCCAAATTGAGCGGCTAGACTAGAAGCGTTTGTCATTGAACTACTTGCTATAGATGAAGTGATTTTTGACTGTGAAGAATATTTTGGAGTTGATAGAAACAATAAATAAATAATCATCATAATACAAAGAATTGATGGCGTAATTAATATAATTTTTACTTTTCTTGTAACTATGTTAAGAAAATCTAGGATAGATATGTTATTTTCTGAAAGATTCTTGTTGTTTTCCATAAGTATTTAATTTAAACATCAACCCTTAGCTATGATAAAAATAGCCAAAGCTTGACTTAAATTTGCAATTATAGTAGTGAAATCAGTCATAAATTCGTTTATATCGAGTGGTTCTTGATCTTCTTTTTTACCAATCACAATAATAGATGTATCTTCAATTTTTGGATTGTTTATCCACCTGCGAAACTTTCTTGATCTACCGCTTGGGTATTTAATATAAATATCTTTTTTGTTAGCATTATTAGTAAACCCACCAGCATTTTTTATATAATGTTTGATTCGATAATTTCTTTGATATTTATAATTTCCAGGAACATTTACTTCGCCAATAATTTGTATAGTGTTTTTCACTTCATGAATGATAATTTTATCTCCATCATTCACCAATATATCTTCCCTAGAATTTGGTTTTTTCAAGACTCTTTTTAAATCTATATTAATTTTTTGCCCATCTCTGAAAAATTCTGAACCCTCCAATAAAGCATTTGATTTTACCCCTCCAGCTCTTCTTACAATGTCATACAGTTTTTGGTTTTTGTTCTCAATTGCATATACTCCTGGAAAACGAACTGCACCTTCTACGGTTACAATATCTTTGATTTTATTATCTATTTCTTTTCTAATCTGCACAAAATCGAAGGGCATTAGTTTAAAATCTCCTCCTTCGAAATTTTCAAAAGATGGTGCTTTTATCTTCATTGAGTTATCTATGGTAAATATTATAGTTTCCAATTCTTCTTTTTCTTTGTTATTGCTTCCTCTACTAACCTCAACCCTGTATTCTTTATTGGATTCTGAAAATCCGCCAGAGATCATTATTAAATCCGTAAGAGTCATGTTATTTTGGAAATCATATGAGCCTGGATTTTTAATTTCCCCACCAATTAGAATAGTCTTTTCATTTGATAATTCCTCTTTGGAAAATATTCTAATTATATCGTCAGGTAGTAAAAGATAATTTTCTTCAACTTTAGAATCCCCTAATATGCTTAATATATTGAAGCTTATAACTTCTCTAGTATTTTTGCCCTTATCAAATCTTGATAGAAATCCATTAGGTGATGCCAATTTTAGAAATTCCTTATCAATGAATCCTCCGCCAACAAATAGTAAATCATACAGGCGCATATCCTCCTTAAGTAGATACCTCCCAGGGTTTTTAACATGCCCTTGTATTGTTATGAAATTTCTTGAAATCATTTCTGTTTTGTTGAAAACTTTGATTTTATCTAGGTTATTCAGCAATATGTTATGTTGAGGATCATCATCCATAGCTTTTGCTAAATTTATGTTAATTAGCTTTTCTGTCATATCCGGATTGATTCTAGTAATCTCCAGCTTCTCAAGATAAGTATTTCCTAATAAGCTATCTGATTTAATAATTAGGTCCCGTACTTTAGATGAACTTTTAATTTCATAATTACCTGGTCTTGAAACGGCTCCAGTTATGCTAACCATATTTTGGCGCATATCCATAATTGAAAAGATGGTAATTTTATCTCCATCATATAGTTTAATAGAATCTAAACTTGCTTTATCTGGAGCAATTAAAATATCTTTAATCATTCTATCTACTCCAACTGTTTCTCTATCTTCGAAAGGGATAATTCTGTCTATCTGGGCTCTTCCTAAATAAGCAGTAATTTTAAGCCCATTTGCAATTCTGACTAAATCATTTAAGCTTTCGTCTTCAAGTAATTCATAAATTCCTGGCCTACTAACCTCCCCAAGTATGCTAACTGTTTTTTTCCTTGTGGGGATAAATATCACATCGTCTAGCTGGAGCTTAACATCCTTAAGCTTTTTACCAGTTAATAGTAGATTATAAAAATCAATAGATGAAATTTCTTTATTATTTCTAATCAACCTAATATCTCTTAACGACCCTGAAGGAGAGGGGCCATTGAAATAATATAACGATGAAAATAAAGTTGCAGATGGATTAACTGTATACGCCCCAGGCTGTTTGACTTGTCCAATAACTTGAATTCTTAAAGGCCTTAAATTTCCCAGACTAATATCTAAAAAAGTTGTAGCTTTCCTACCTGCAGGATCAAGACTAGCGTAAGATTGTGATAGGACCTTAAATAGTTTTGATTCTAATAGGCTCAGGTTAAGGCCATTAACAAAAACTTGACCCACCTCAGGTATAAAAATAAAACCTCCTCTGTCAACTTTCAAAACTTGCCTAAATTGCGTTTCCCCCCAAAGCATTACTATGATTTCATCGCCCGGCCCAACTAAGTAGTCTGGAGAAACTGCTCCAACAGAACTAGACTGAAATAAATCTGGATTCCCTTGAAAAATGTTATAACCAAAAAAGTTATTTTCTGAGAAAGAATCCTGGTTTTTTATTTCAATAAGATTGTTTGACATGTCTTCCTTGGTGTCTTCAACTAACTCAGGTGCCTCTAAATCTAGAGAGGGTTCATTTGAAGATTTCAATTCGGGAATATTTTTTTCTAAAGAAGGTTTTGAATCAATAACTTTGTTAATCTGTTTATCTGTTAATCCTTTTTCTTTAGCTAGTGTCCTTATCTCAGTATTAGTCATCCCAGAATCCTTAATCATTTTTTTCGCTTGCTTAATTTGAGAGGCTGTTTGAGCGCTAACACTAATTTGCAAAAGCAACAAAAATGAAAAAAAATTAGTTATAAAACTCATTATTGAATTCCTCCAAGGTATAGAGTTGGATTATTATCAAAAAAGGACCCTTCAACCTTATTATAGGTATACATCGCTAACCATTCTTGACTCATTTTCAGTTGGTCAATGTTTATATTGGCGCCGCTAGCCAATGCATTCCCAACCTCAGAATTGTTGTAGACGCAAATTACTAGATTGTCATATTGTTGAAAATCTGATTTAATTTTTTCACAAAGATACAGTAATGTTTCCTTGCCTAAATTATTATCAGTAAGTAAATATATTTTTGCTTGATTAAAAGCAACTGACAATAACTCTACCCTTTCTATTCTGTAATTAGGTAAAATTAATTTCTCATTTAACTTTATAGATTTATAATTATTTTCAATTTCAGTGCTATCACTAGCTTTGGTTTGGACCGACTCTATATTTTTTTCAACTGTTAATTTCAATAATAATGAGTCCTGAGATGAATTAGTATGGTTAACGGCTTTTGTTGCCATTCCATCATTTTCAAAAATGTTTAAATAAAATGCAATTAAACTTATAAAAAGTACAAAAATGAAGAAGGCCTTAATAGAATAGCTATTTTTATTAAAATAGTTTAGTAAAGTGAAATTTGTTTTATTTGGTGGATAATTGTCATAAAACTGGTCATAATCTCTTCTTTTTTTTTCTGCGACTTTTCTAGACTTAGTACCTAAAGAGTGAAAGATTTTTTTTTTGGTTTTATTATCCGAGCTTTTTACATATCTTTGATAATAAAAATATCCATCTCTTCCTTTTCTATAAATACTGCTCACAAAATAAATTTACTACCTTATTTCTGAAATGACTACCTTTATATGTCATGCGAATATACGGTAGTCAAGTTAATAAAGTTTATTTACGGCAAATCTGGTAATGTATATTTTTATTTGAGGGAGTACGCTCTATACCAATTAAGAAATAGTCTCACCCCATCATTAATGTTAATTCTTGGTTGGTAATCTAACATTTCAGTAGAATACTTTATATCAGCAAAAGTCCTTTCTACATCTCCAGATTGCAAAGGGGAGAATTTCATTTTTGCTTTCTTATTTAGATTTTTTTCAATGATGGATATAACATTCATTAAATCCACGCTTTTGTTATTACCAAGATTAAATATTTCATTTTTATAATTCTTAGAAATTGCAGATTTTGTACCTTCAATAATATCATCAATATATGTGAAATCTCTTTTCATATTCCCTCCATTGAACACCTCGATAGTCTCACCAGCATTAATTTTTTCTGTGAAAATATAAATAGCCATATCTGGTCTTCCCCAAGGACCATAAACTGTAAAAAAGCGCAATCCGGTGGTTCTTAAGCCATAAAGATGGCTATAATTAAATGCTAGTAATTCATTTGATATTTTTGAAGTAGCATACACTGAAATTGGTTTATCCACTACATCATTCACGTTAAACGGTGTTTTTTCATTAAGTCCGTAAACTGAACTACTCGAAGCATATATTAAACTTTCGACCTTGTAGTTTTTACAAGCTTCTAAAATATTTATAAATCCTAGAATATTAGATTTAATATATGCTTGGGGATTTTTTAAACTATACCTTACTCCTGCCTGTGCTGCAAAGTTAATAATTTTTTGAGGTGCGAATTTATCAATAACTAGGTTGACTTCATCCTTATCACAGATATCGATGAGCTCGAAGGTGAAATTTTTATCTTTGACAAGGTTATTTAACCTTGTTTTTTTTAATTCAATACTGTAGTAATCATTTAAGTTGTCTACCCCTAATATCTTAAAACCATCTTTAAGCAATCTCATACATAAATGCATGCCAATGAACCCTGCGCAACCAGTTACTAAAATTTTTTGGCTCATAAACTACAGACTCCAATACGAAATTTGTAATTTTTCAAAAATATCTTTAGAATATATAGATTTAACGTCAATTATCACACCACCTGGTTTTAAAATATCCATCCAATCTTTTTTTGTAAATTTTGTGTATTCTTTATGTGCAACTGCTAAAATAACGGCATCTTGCTTTTTGATTTTCCTTAATGGAACAGTATCTATGTCATATTTTCTTTTTGCTTCTTCTTTAATAGCATAAATATCTGAGACATTCAAAATACAATGGAACTCTTCTAGCCTCTTTATTATTGAGAATACTTTTGAATTTCTTAAATCAGGACAATTTTCCTTAAATGTCAAACCTAGTATTGAAACTTTTGCACCAATCGGGCTGATCCCTACACTTACTAGCTGTGAAATTGTTTTTTCTGCAATATAACTACCCATTTCGTCATTGATTTTTCTCCCAGCTAAGATTATGTTAGGATGATAACCAACTTCAGCAGCTTTATGAGTAAGGTAATATGGATCCACTCCTATACAATGTCCTCCAACTAATCCGGGTTTAAAATTTAAAAAATTCCATTTGGTCGATGCTGCTTTCAAGACTTCAGAAGTTTGAATATTTAATTTATCGAAAATCAAAGCCAATTCATTCATTAGAGCAATATTAACATCACGCTGAGTATTCTCAATAACTTTTGCAGCTTCTGCAACCTCAATTGAGGATGCTCTATGCGTGCCTGCTTTTATAATACTTTTGTAAAGATTATCCACTAATGATAAGGCATTATCATTAGAGGCAGAAACTACTTTTATAATACTTGTTAGAACATGTTTTTTATCACCAGGATTAATTCTTTCAGGACTGTAACCGCACGAAAAATCTATATTGTATTTTAGCTTTGAATATTTTTCCAATTCCGGGACACAGATTTCTACTGTACAACCTGGAAATACAGTCGATTCAAAAATTACTATGTTATCTTTTGAAAGATTCTTTCCTACTAAACGAGAAGCATTAATTAAAGGTGTTAAGTCTGGTTTATTATTTATATCTACGGGAGTAGGGACGGTAATGATGTAAATATTAGACTCTTTTATATCTTCATCATCATATGTTAGGTTAATATTATCTAAGCGTCTTAAATCATCTTTAGATAATTCATTAGTCAAATCAATACCATCTTTTAACTGTTCAATACGATTTTGATCTAAATCAAACCCAACCACATTATACTTTTGGCTAAACTTAATAGCTAAAGGTAGGCCTACGTACCCTAAGCCAATTATAGAAATTTGATATCTAATATTTTGCATCCAAGATTGAAATTATTTTGTATCCATAAAGTCAACAATGTGCAACTTTATAAGCATTCCAAGTTGTACCAATTATATTTTTCAAGGACGAAAATTTTGGTATCCAATTAAGTACTTTCCCCGCCAATGCTCCACTCGCGATAATACTTCCGGGGTCTCCTAATCTTCTACTAACTACTTTGTAATCTATTTTTTTCTTACTTATCTTCTCAGCCTCCCTAATCACTTCTAAAACAGAATATCCAACACCCGTGCCTAGGTTAATACTCATGCTTTTTTTATTATCCATTAAATATGAAACACACTTCAGGTGAGCATCTGCTAAATCACTTACATGAATATAGTCTCTGACTCCTGTACCATCCTTAGTTTTAAAATCATCTCCATACACGTCAATACTACTTTTTATTCCAATTGCAACTTCCATAATTTTAGGAATAAGGTTTTGGGGATTCTTCTCAATTCTTTTTATTAGATTATCACTATCATATCCTGCAGCATTAAAATACCTTAAGGATACAGATCTCAATTTTTCTAACCTACTAAACCACATTAAATTATCTTCAAGAACTAACTTTGAAAATCCATAATAGTTTGCAGGATCAAGAGGGTGTAATTCATCTATGGGATTATATTTAGGTAAACCATAGACCGCTGCGGTTGACGAGAATATAAATTTACTCACACCTGAATCAATTGATTGATTTATAAGATTCAAACCTCCAATAATATTATTCTCAGCATATTTACAGGGATTGTCCATTGATTCTCCAGCTGCCTTACTAGCAGCTAAATGGATTACTACATCATAATTTGTTCTTGAAAAAACGTCATTTAAATCATTCTTTGATAAAGTAGACCCTTCAAAAAACTCAGCTCTAGAATCAATATTCTCCCTAGAACCTGTCGACAGATTATCAAAAATAGTGACCTTAGACCCAGCTTCTATAAATTGTAATGCGACATTAGAGCCAATGTAACCCGCTCCTCCAGTAATTAAAATATTCATCCGTTATTCGATTCTACGATTACCATACTTATCTACCAATCCAATAATTTTTGCCGGATTTCCGGTTGCTAAAGAAAAGGGTGGTATATCTTTTGTAACAACGGCACCAGACCCTATTAAAGCGTACTCACCAATCTCAACTCCACATATTATTGTGGCATTTGCACCGATGCTTGCAGATCTTTTGACTAATGTTTTTTTATAATGTTCACTTCCCCTTTTTGGGAATTCAGATCTAGGTAATTTTATATTCGTAAAAACCATGGATGGACCGCAAAATACAAAATCTTCAAGTTCTACTCCCTCGTAAACTGAAACATTATTTTGAATTTTTACATTATTCCCAATCTTCACATTATTACCAATATTCACATTTTGTCCAATAGTACAGCTTTCACCAACTCTTGCACCACTTTGCAAGTGAGAAAAATGCCATACTTTTGTATTCTTGCCTATAATAACATCTTCATCAATAAAAGATGAGCTATGAACGAAGTAATTTTTCATAAAATTTAATTTTTATTTAATTGTCTGCTTGATTCGACTAAAATTTTTACTACTTCTAAACCATGATACATATTTGAAATATTCGGAACTGAATCATCTGCATGTTTTAAAAAATATTCAAGTTCGATAGATAAAGGCAGTTTTTTTTTATAAGATATTTCTTCAATAGGTCCATCTATTTTCTCTGGATATCCATTAGTTAAGTTGAATTTTTTAGAATAGTATCTCAGTGGCTTTCCATCAGAAGAATCTTCAAATGTAAGCATCCCTTCAGAACCAATTACAACAATCCTATGTTCTTTAAAAGGGTGTAACCAGCTCACAAAAATATGTCCTTTGATGTTATTTTGATACTCAATATGAGTTAGAGTTGAATCCGAGATTCCTTTTTGGAGGATATCACTTCCTCTAGAAAATATTTTCCTCGGGTAAGAATTTGTAAAGTGTTGAAAAATAGCAATATCATGGGGAGCAAAGCTCCAAAAAACATTTTCTTCTGAACGAACTTTTCCTAAGTTCAAACGATTACTATATAGATATTGTAATTCGCCTATAGACCCATTATTAATCAATTCCTTTATTTTTAATATTGCTGGATGGAAGAGCAAAACGTGGCCCACTAAGACATTAACTTTTTTCTCTTCTGCCAATTTTACTAATTCTTCAGCATCTGAAATAGATAATGTCATGGGCTTTTCGATCAGAACAGGTACTTGAGCCTTGATTATTGATTTTGCAATTTCAAAATGTGTGCCTGCGGGAGTGGCAATTATATATCCATCATAATTATTAGCTAATGCATCATTTAAATTTGAATGCTTTTTTATTTTAGGGTGTATACTTGCGATCTTATTGAGAGTGTCTTTATCATTATCTACGACTCCTCCAAGAGACTTTAGCTCAGAAAGTGTTCTTATATGATTTTTACCCCAATACCCAGCTCCAACTACACAAATAGATTTTTTCATCAATAGTTACCCTTTATTTATCCTGTAGTTGAAAGTCTGATAAAAAAAAGATAGTAAAAATGTTTTTTTAATTTGACACATAAAATTAAAATGGGATCCAAAGTTTACTTTAAAACATTAAATAAATATTTACTAAAGGGATTGATTGCCATTATCTCATCTAGTTTTTTTTTAAAGCTAAAATATTATATTTCATTAAAAATTCCATTTCCAAAAATTTGTTAAAACTATACTTCTTCTATCTTCTATTAAATACAGCCTAAATTAATGTATATTATAAAATTCTATTAATTGTTTCTATGATAAAATCCTGACTTTTTTTTTCGATGTAGGGATACATTGGGATTGAAAAAATTCGTTTAGAACAATCTTCAGCAATTGGGAAATCTCCAGGGTTATAATCCAAATGTTCAAAACATTTTTGTAAATGGAGAGGAATTTTATAGTAAATCATGATCGGGATATTGGAATTTTTCATCGATACCATAATCTTTTTTCTATGATTTTCATCCTTAGCTATGAGCGAATATTGAGCCCATGATGAAAAGTATTTATCTGGGACATATGGTTTTTGAAGTTTTGAATTAATCCTTTTTGTATAATACTTAGCTATCTGATTCCTTAAAGTTAACTCGTTGTCAAAAATGGAAAGCTTTTCTAATAAGATTGCAGCTTGAATTGTATCTAATCGACCATTCATGCCAATTCTTATATTTTCATATTTATCTAATCCACTACCATGAACTCTTATTGATTTCATTTTATCTGCTAAGTCTTTATTATCGGTAAAAATTGCTCCACCATCACCATAACAACCTAGAGGTTTTGCTGGAAAAAAGCTTGTTGATGCAACATCCCCTAACGAACCAGCTTTTTTTGATCGAATAGAACCTCCTAAACCCTGAGCCGCGTCTTCGATTATAAATAGATTTTCTTCATTTGCAATTTCATCAATAACTCTATGTCTAGCTGGTAAACCAAATAAGTCTACTGGAATTATTGCCTTAGGTTTAAGACCTCTTATCTTCGCTCTTTTAATTGCTTTCTCAATCTCATAAGGGTTTATATTAAATGTATTTGGATAAATATCTGCAAAAACTGGTTCGGCGCCAAGTAATGAAATGACTTCTGCTGTTGCTATATAGGTAAATGGGGTAGTAATTACAGCATCACCTGGGCCAATACCTTTTGCCATAAGAGGTATTAATAAGGCATCAGTACCGGAAGCGCAAGAAACGCAATAATTAACACCAACGTATTTGGCAAGTTGTTGCTCTAACTCAAATACTTCAGGACCCATTATATACATCCCATGGTCCAATACCTTAAGAACTCTTTTTTCAATTTTTGCCCTTATTTTTTTTTGTTGGGCATCTAAATCAATGAATTTCACAGGTTTAAATTATAGTTTTCCAAAATTTAAATATAGCCCTCATGCTTAATTTTCTCATATATAATTTCTACTATTTCTTCAGGACTTTTTGATCCATCTGAATTAACAGTAATTTCAGGATTAGATGGCTTCTCATAAGGATCAGAGATACCAGTAAATTGTTTTATTTTTCCTTGTCTTGCCAGTTTGTATAGACCTTTAGAATCTCTTTCCTCACATTTAATTAACGAAGTATTTACATAAATTTCGATATAACCTCCGAAATTTGAAATTAATCTTCTATTTTGAATGCGGTCATATTCGTAAGGTGCGATTGGTGCACAGATTGCTATTCCTCTATTTTTAGTGATCTCGCTGGCAACAAAACCAATTCTCTGAACATTGATAGATCTATGCTTTTTTGAAAACCCTAATTCACTAGACAAATGAGTTCTTACAAGGTCACCATCAAGTAATGTTACAGGTCTTCCTCCTACTTCTAGCATTTTTACTAACAGGCCATTAGCAATAGTAGACTTACCAGATCCAGAAAGACCAGTAAAAAAAACAGTAAAACCTCTTTTATTAATAGGAGGTATTGATTTTTTTAGTTCAGAGGCAACTTCGGGATAGGTAAACCATTCAGGTATCTCTCCCCCTTTTTCTAATATACCTCTTAATTCCGATCCAGAAATTGTTTTATATGTATTGTAATTTTTAGAGTTTTCAATAGGTACATATACTTTTTTATCAGGAATATAAACCATGAATTGGAATGGCTCCATTATGATGCCAATTTCACTTTGATGTTTTTTCATTAATTTCTGTGCGTCATACATACCATAAAATGATTTGCCTTTACTATTTTTCCCAGGGCCAGCATGATCTCTTCCAATTATAATATGCGTACAACCATAGTTTTTTCTAATAATAGCATGAAGCAAGGCCTCTCTTGGCCCTCCCATTCTCATTGCAAGAGGTAAAACTCCTAAAACCATACTTCTTTTAGAATATTTTTTTATCACATGTTCATAACACCTCATTCTGATAAAATGGTTTATATCTCCAGGTTTGGTTAAACCAACAACAGGATGTAAAAATAAATTAGCGTCTAATCTCTGCATTGACTTAAATGTCATTTCAATATGCGCTCGGTGCAGAGGATTTCTAGTTTGGAAAGCGATCACTTTTCCCCAACCCAATTTTTTAAATTTTAATTTTGCAGCATTAGGCGTAAGTCTGTAATGTTTGAAATCATAATGATTAGGCATTTTTATTTTTTTTAATTCCCCACCAAGATAAATATTGTTACTCTGTTTAAACAAATAGTTTACTGCTGGATGTAATTTATCAGAAGTTCCATAAACAAGATCTGCTTCTTTTTCAAAATCTGGTTTCCAAATACTATCAACCATCATTTGAGCAATTTGGAATCCTTCTTTGTCACGAAGTATAATCTCTTGACCAAGATTTAATTTTTCAGAAAACTTTTCATTTACATCTAAAACAATTGGGATAGGGAATAGATTACCATTTTCCAGTCTCATTGTCTTTAAAACGGAAGTATAGTTTTTTTCTGTCATAAATCCTTTTAGAGGACTAAAACTCCCATCTAGAATCAATTCGCAATCACATAGTTGACGGTCTGTTAATGTCCAAGAATTTTTTATTACCACAAAAATACTACCTTGCTTTTAAAAAAATTAAAATTTATTTATAAAATATAGAATACTTAATAATTAACATATTAAAATTAGCGAACAGTAATAATAATCTTTATAAATAAATACGATACTTAACGATCATTAATTTTTACAAAAGATTTAAATTACTATTTTATTTTTAAAAATCTGTTTTACGACAAGTGTATAAATCTTTAATTCCCTTTTTTAATTTAATTTTAGCCCTTAACCCTTTTTTATTCATAATTGATGAATCTAATAATTTTCTTAGATTGCCATTTGGCTTTGACTTGTTTAATCTAATTTCTCGTTCAAACACAACAACTTTTTTGATCATCAATGCTAACTCCTGAACTGAAAGCTCTTCACCGGATCTAACATTAATGTGGGAGATCCCTTTATTCTGGATTTCTTTAAAGCTTACAATATTTATTATGAATAAAATTGCTTCAGAAAGATCATCAACATTTAGAAATTCTCGGAGAGGATTACCATTCCCCCAAATCTCAACAAATTTACTTGAAATAATTTTTGCATTATGGAATTTTTGAATTAACGCTAGTATGTATATAATATTGCTACACCTTAAGGAGACTTTCGTGGAAAGGGAGTTTTCTCATTCTGTGAAAATTCCAGAACCTTTCTAAAAATCTAATTTGTAGATGCTAAATAAAATTTTGTTTCGATACCGATCTCTTTAATTACATCAAAAATTATAAGAGATTCTGCAGTATATAGTTGAGCGGAATAATCTGGAATATCTTCATGGCGAGAAAAATATTCTTGTATAATTTGTTATTAATTACATAATCAATTTTTCCTTTATTAAAGCTGCTATTGCGCATTATAACCCCATGTACCAAATATCCTATTTTAATAAAATTTCTGCAAAATAAGTATACGCCTTGTCTTGCGACCCCTGTTATAAAACAATTTAATTCATTTATTTGACTTTTTTTGCATTTCATTTGGTTGAATTTTAATTTTTTCAATTAGAATAAATACCAATTTTGGGATCAAAATATCACTAATTCCAATTAATAAGAAATTTCACTAAAATAATAAATTCAATCAAATTATATGAATCTCTTAATCTTCTATTAGAACAATAACCTGATATCTTTTTACTTCAGTTTATTAAAAAAATAAATTTTTTATAAAAATTCAATAAGGTGTTCTAAGCTTCCGCTTAGTTCAATTTTAAAAAGTATCATTGGAAATTTTTAATAAATACTCTCCATAATTATTTTTCCCCATTTGACTACCTAGACTTCGTAATTGAATTTTATCTATGTATCCCATCCTGTAAGCAATCTCCTCAATACAGGATATCTTGATTCCTTGGCGCCTCTCTAATGTTGAAACGAATTGTGAAGCTTCTAATAATGAATCCTGAGTTCCCGTATCAAGCCAAGCATACCCACGCCCTAATGTGACGACCTGCAATCTTTTTTGATTTAAGTAAATTTTATTTACATCTGTAATTTCTAACTCTCCTCTATCTGAAGGCTTTTGTTTTTTAGCTATTTTAATAACATCATTTGGATAATAATAAAGACCCAAAACTGCAAAGTTACTCTTAGGGCTTACTGGCTTCTCTTCGATCGAAATAGCTACTCCATTTTCATCAAAATCAACAACACCATATCTCTCAGGGTCTGATACACTATATCCGAAAACTACACCAGATTTTTTTAATTTTACAGTATCAACAGCTTCTTTTAGGAGTTTGGGTAGTAATGCACCATAAAAGATGTTATCACCAAGGATAAGGCATACATCATCTTGGCCAATGAAACTTTCTCCTAGAATAAATGCCTGAGCTAAACCATCTGGGTAGGGTTGTACCTTGTAGAAAAACTGCAAACCCAATTTTGAACCATCTCCCAAAAGAGTTTTATATTGATTAATATCGTTGGGTGTTGAGATAATTAAAATTTCTTTTATGCCAGAGAGCATTAACATTGAAAGAGGATAATAAATCATAGGTTTATCATATATAGGCAATAGCTGTTTACTCATTCCAATAGTTATTGGATAAAGACGAGTTCCACTTCCGCCTGCTAAAATAATTCCTTTCATCAAAACACTATCCTTTTTATTAATTTTATTAAAAATAATATTAATCTATTCACAATAAATTAATTTAAATGTTTTATTATTAATTTTTTTAATTTATTTATTATTACAATAGCAGAATTCTAATTTTTTTAAAAATACTGATTTAAATGAATTATAAATATTCCTAATCTTTTTCTAGAAACTTTAGTAAAACCTTAAATCCAAATAAGATAATGAATATTTTTATTGATTATTGATTTTCCCTCCCAATAGTTCTGACACTTTAATTGCAGTAGTCCCGATATGTCCAACAACAATACCTGCTGCTTTGTTTGCAAATCGTGTTGCAGCTTCAGGATCAAATCCTGCAACCATACTCGAAGCAAAAGATGCAATGACAGTATCACCTGCACCACTAACATCATAAATTTCTTTAGCTTCTGAAACTACATGAAGTTTAAATTCTTCGTTAACATACGACATCCCCTTTGGACCTCTTGTAATTAGGCACGCTGACAAACTTAATTTTTTACATAATTCCATACCAGCATCTTCTACCTCCTCATCATATACTAAGCTTCTGCCAATAGCTTCTTCAGCCTCTTTTAGATTAGGAGTTATTACCGAAGCACCATAATACTTGTCCCAATTCTTACCTTTAGGATCAACATAAGTAGGGATTTTATGCTTTTTCGCTCGTGTAATAATCTCTCTAATTACTGCTTCTGTACACACTCCCTTGTTGTAGTCACTAATTATAATTCCATCAACTTCTTTAATGTTTTTGGAAACCTTCATTAATATCTGATTGATACTTTGCTTAGTCAATTTTCTAGAATCTCTATCAACTCTTACCAATTGTTGACCCTCTGCAACGATTCTCATTTTTTCCGTAGTGCGATTAGATTTTGATGTTACTATATATCTATTAGAGATACCCTTTGTTTTTAAATCTTGTTTAATTTTTTCACCAGCTTGATCTTCACCTATAACACTAACAACAGAAGCATCAGCTCCCAAATTTGCTAGGTTCCTTAAAACATTCCCACATCCTCCAAGACAATATTTCTCCTCTACAGAATGAACAACAGGCACAGGAGCTTCCGGAGATATTCGATGAACGTTCCCGAAAATAAAACGATCTAGCATAATATCACCAACCACTAAAATTTTTGGCGAAACTTCTTGAATTTTTTCTACAATGTACACAGTAAATCAACTATATAAAATTTTTTCAAAATAATTTATAGTCTCTCTTAGACCATCATTTAGACTTGTTGTTGGTTCCCAATTAATTTTTTCTTTAGCAAGAGTGATGTCTGGTTTTCGTTGCTTTGGATCATCCTCTGGTAATGGTTTATAGACAATTTGCGATTTTGAATTTGTAAGCTCAACAATTTTTTCCCCTAATTCTTGGATTGTAAATTCATTAGGATTACCAATATTCATTGGACCTGTAAAATCATTTCCAGTGCCCATAATTAATAGCATAGCATCTATTAAATCGTCGACATAACAAAAGCTTCTTGTTTGTTTACCATCGCCATAAATTGTTATATCTTTGTTTTTTAATGCTTGAAAAATAAAATTACTAACAACTCTTCCATCATTAGGATGCATCCTAGGTCCATATGTATTAAATATTCTTGCAATTTTTATTTTTAGCTTATGTTGCCTATAGTAGTCAAAAAATAAAGTCTCGGCACACCGTTTTCCTTCATCATAACATGACCTCCGCCCTATTGGGTTTACTCGTCCCCAATAATATTCATTTTGAGGATGGATCTCTGGGTCTCCATATACCTCTGATGTAGAGGCCTGAAAAATCTTTGCGCTTTGTCTTTTTGCCAGGCCTAACATATTTATCGACCCATGAACAGATGTTTTTGTAGTTTGTACAGGATCATATTGGTAGTGAATTGGAGAGGCAGGACATGCTAAATTATAAATTTCATCCACTTCAACATATAATGGAAAACAGATATCATGACGCAATAGTTCAAAATTTTCATTATTCATTAAATGGGAAACATTATTTTTGGAACCAGTGTAATAATTATCCAAACAAATTACATCATTCCCTTTACTTATTAGCTTTTCACAAAGGTGAGAACCTAAAAACCCTGCGCCACCAGTCACTAAAATTCGTTTTCTTTCAAAAGAAGTCATATAACCGCAAAGTTTTAAATATTATGATTTAACTGCATTTATGGTAGATTTTCCAAACGCTAACATTGGATAAAAAACAATCGGTAACATTATTAAGCCTACAGAAAAAAAGATTTTTTTGTCAAATAACTTAGATATTTGCAATGACGATAGAATAAAGCCTACAGGGAACAATAGATATAGAACTATCCACCAAACAGGTTTTGATACAATTTTTGTAAAAACAAATAAATTTAAAAACGGTACTAATGCCTTCCATCCTGGCTGCCCAGCTTTGCCAAAAATTATAAGGCGAGATATTCGAACAATCAGTACTGTTAAACCAAAAAATGATAAAAGGATTATCGGAATTAGCCCTAATCGTTCAGAACCTTCTGATTTTGAACTTTCTTTTCCAACCTTTGATTTTTGCTTCTTGCTTTTTTGCTCACCTTGCAATGACCCTACCGTTTCTACTTTGAAAGCTTGAGGCGGAGTCATATCAAAATTTACTTCACTGTCATCAGACGTCTCATCGATAACATCTCCAATATTGCCAGCTAAGTCTTTATAACTTAAATTAATTGAGACTACTCCTTCAGAGTCTGACTCGGTAAATACATGATAAAAAACAAAATTTAAGTCTTCCGAATTCAAGGGTTTTGTTTCAACGTTATTTACCTTAGCCACCACGTCGTTTAATGGTTCAGAAGAATTAAATTTAAGAAACAATGAGTCCCCTTTTACAGCCCATGATTTATCAAAGGGATTATTTGAGAATAAACTAATATCAGTAATTTCTGGCAACGTACCATCCATAGTAATAACCAAACTATCTGAAGTTGTTGTAATAGGAGGTCCAGGATTACCTGCTAAGTCCATGAAGTTAATTTCAAATGTTATAGGTCCATCATCTGCTTCATCTGCTGAATAAACTAGCTTCCATGATTTATCAGACCCAACCGAACCATCATCATATGAATCGCCATTTATCACAAATCTTGGTTTTTTTATCGATTCGCTAGTGATAAGATCAAAGATTATCGAATCACCTGGCATAGCAAGGTTTTTCTTCTGATTTGACGATATATTTTTCAATGAAACTAGCGCAGGAGTTGTTTCATCTATGCTTAAAATACTATCGCTTACTGCACCTTCAACACTGTTC
>MDTC01155787.1_pt1 | contig 17030 bp, 19 predicted proteins | sample 811181 | NCBI WGS metagenome assembly MDTC01 (sample SAMN05326644, study PRJNA326480) | marine metagenome | isolation source: seawater | place: Pacific Ocean: North | collected 2011 | reverse complement strand
TCCTAACGGTTTTTAGCTCGCCTTTAGCTTCCCTCATCGGCCGGCTTTGCCGGACTATGCTGGGCTAAGCTAAAGAGCGCCCTGCGAAGCCTTGGCGAAGCAGGGTTATTCGGATGCTTTTGTACTTCGTCCTATCCTTCGTAGCTTTAGCGAAGTAGGTAGCCTTGGCGAAGCAGGGTTATTCGGAATTTTAAAATTACACAAAAATTTTCTCAAAAAAAACTCAACTCCGATAATAGTCTCCTAAAAACTTCTATCTTCTTCACTTTCAATTGGCTTCCCATTTCCTAACGGTTTTTAGCTTTTTTCCCACTGAGCCAAATTTCCCAACTGAGCCAAATATCCCAACCGAGCATTTGCACTTTTTCCACCCTATGGTATAATGCCTCCACTCAAACGAGCAAAAGCTAAAACTAACCCGTATAACCATGTCCTTACCCACAGAATTACTTACTCTTTTTGGCTCTTCCCTGACGGGGAGTAGTCTACGCCTTATAGGCAGTATGATTGAATGCCGTCGTCAAGAGCGCTTGATGACGCTCCAAGCGCTCAGTGCGCAACGACAGCGTGCGCTTAACTACCAACCGACTGAAAACAAGCCCTTTCAATGGACGCGTAGGATTATTGCCTTAACGGCTATATTTTTCGTAATCGCGTTCCCGAAGTTGCTGTGCCTAATCCGCCCTGATATAGCCGTGCACATTGGCTATCCGCAAATTTCCCCTGGGCTCTTATTTTTTAGTGACATAGAGCGCATCAAGTGGGTCAGCCTTTCGGGCATAGTCATCACCCCCCTAGACACTCACCTACTTTCAGCAATAGTAGGCCTATACTTCGGAGGCTCCCTAGTGACTTTCAGATAAAAAACAAAAAAACTAACCCAAAAAATAAAAGAAAGAAGGGGGGAAAGTAAGGATGAAGTGCAAGGCGGGGTGGAATTCCCTGAAGGGAGCGTACCCACGCGGTACGTGACCGAAGCGTAATTCCGCACCAACGCAGCAATTCGCCTTAATCTCCCCCCGACAAAAGCTATGATACCAGAAATTCCTAACCCAACCCTAATCGGCCCTATCTTCGTAGTGGTTATCACACTACTGAGTGGCTACTTCCTTGCATTGCGTATTCAGGAGCATTTTAAGGAGACGCCAGACCCGAAGTTAACGTATGCGCATAAGCGGGAGATCAGCATCCTTCGTGATGAAATCCGGCGCTTGGAGCGTGATGGAACGGCGTGGTTTGAGGCACTTCGCCAAGAGAGCAAGGCGGACCAGCAGTTGCTGGAGGAGCGTTTTCACGGAGCACTGACACGCTCTCAAGAGATTGTAACAACAAATGCGGAGCAGATTGCAGCACTTATAGCTCAAGTCCAGATAGGACATCAACGCCTAAGCGAATTGACAATAAAGACAGATAAACTCCTAGAGCGCTCTCGCCCCTCTTAGTACTAGGGCAAAGACAACTATTTCAACCCATAACTAAAACTCACCTAACACTAATAATTCACCTAACACTCCTTGGCATCATTGTCGAGCCCGAGCCCGAGCCCACGCCCGAGCCCGATCTTGGCAGTAGCACTGCCAAGATTATTAAAAGCTATGAATATACCATCCACTCCATCCACACCCAAACGCCAACTCCTGCGCCACGCAATCCTACTACAGCTAGAGGCTGCTTGCCCGGCATCTCTGCCTATAGAAACGCTTTCTACAGGGATTTCTCTAGCGGGGCATAAATCCAGCGCGGAGGCTCTGCTTAAGGAACTCTCTTATTTAGAGGAAAAGCAAATGCTCTCGAGTGCCTTTAATTGCCTAAGTCCAGCGATCACTCGCTACAAGCTTACAGCAGTAGGTCGTGATTATCTAGAAACGCAAGGACTTGCTTAAGCCATGGACACAAACTCAAAATTTAACGGCCATTTAGATAGGCTAAGGAGCGGTTCTGATAAAGCATCCAAGATTCTGGAGACGATCTCTAAGTCTCTGGTCAGTGCAGATGACTGCCTGACCCATGCGTGGCAATTGCTGTTTGATTGCCTTTGCTTAGAGAACGAGCCGCTTGATTTAAGCAGCCTCAATACGCTCTCAGGCATTATCCAAAAACTGATGAGCTCCCACAACCAGTCTCAAGCACTGGTGCTTAAAAAGCAAGAAGCGGCCCTCAAGGAGGAGGCCCACAAGGCTAAAATGGAACAATTAGAAAACTCATTGAATAATGCAAAATCCTCGGACGGCTTATCACCCGAAGCTCTAGCCAAAATCGAAGAAGCCCTAAATTTACTGTAATCTATTTTACTAAAATAAAAGCAGTCCATCTCTCAAACTTAAAAGAAAAAAAAGGGGGGAAAGTAAGGATGAAGTGCAAGGCGGGGTGGAATTCCCTGAAGGGAGCGTACCCACGTGGTACGTGACCGAAGCGTAATTCCGCACCAACGCAGCAATTCGCCTTAATCTCTCCCCGGCCAAAAGCTATGAAAAATAATTTTTTCCTCCCTTACCAAGAACGCTGGATCCGCGACACTTCCCAGATAAAAATCATGGAAAAGTCACGTCAGATTGGCATTTCTTGGGCGAGTGCGTATGCATTAGTCCGTAGGCAATCTCAGCAGTCTACCCGCACAGATGCATGGGTATCTTCGCGTGATGAGGCGCAGGCGCGCTTGTTCCTGGAAGATTGTAAGTCATTTGCGAAAATATTAAATGAAGCAGCTGCAGCGACAGGCAGTAATATTCTTGATGTAAATAATCCGCGCTCTTCGCTGAGCTTAACGCTTGCTAATGGCAAACGGATTCACTGCCTCTCTTCTAACCCAGATGCTCAGGCAGGAAAGCGCGGTACCCGAGTCCTAGATGAGTTCGCCCTAAACAACGATCCACAACAACTCTACACTATTGCCTCCCCAGGGATTACCTGGGGAGGGCAATTAGAAATCATCTCCACACACCGAGGCTCCGAGAATTTCTTCAACAAACTGATCGAAGAGGCTCGCCATGGCGAAAACCCGAAGAACATCTCACTGCACCGTGTAACGCTTCAAGATGCTCTAGAGCAAGGCTTCTTAGAACGTCTTCAGTCCAAACTTCCAGCAGAGGACCCACGCCAAGAAATGGACAGGGGGGATTATTTCAACTTCATCAAAGACAGTTGCCCCGATCAAGACGCTTTCGAGCAAGAATACATGTGCAAGCCTGCCTGTGACCAAAACGCATTCCTCCCTTACCCCTTAATTGTCCCGTGTGAATACTCAGTCGAGACACAGTGGCAACGTGACATCCCCAACTACCGCACCAATAATCCCCTTTACATAGGCGTAGACATCGCACGCACGAATGACCTCACCGTCATTTATGTCGTAGAGAAGATAGAAGACACTTTCTACACCCGTCATATCCAAACCTTTCAAAATGCACCGTTCAGTCAACAGCGTGAAGCATTGTACGCCCTGCTCACAAACCCACAGGTTATCAAAGTCTCTATTGACCAATCTGGCCTAGGCCGCCAATTCACCGAAGAGGCCATCCAACAGTTTGGCCAAACACGCATCAGCGGGGTTAACTTCACAAGTTCTACCAAAGAAGCCCTCGCCTACCCACTCAAGCATGTCTTTGAGCAGCGCCGCATCCGCATCCCTGACAGCGATATCCTCCGGGCAGATCTTCACTCTGTCAAAAAAGAAATTTCTCAAAGTGGCACCCTACGCTTCACCTCATCAAGAGGTCCGGATGGGCACGCCGACCACTTCTGGGCAATCAGCCTAGCCCTAAACGCAGCCCTCTCCCAAAGCCTTTCCCCCTCACACTACGAACCTTTAATTAGAAATAGCCGACTAAACTAAAGCGAACTCCTTTTTTAATCTAACCTACTTAAAACCATAATTCCTTAACACCACGTGGCTTTATTGTCGAGCCCGAGCCCGAGCCCACGCCCGAGCCCGATCTTGGCAGCAAGGCTGACAAGATACCCATCATGAACACTAAATCACACCTAAGTAATAAAACCCGCGCGCACTTTAACCCTGTGCGCCACCTCACACCCGAACGCTTATCCCAAGCTCTCGATAATTTTAATACCGGCTACCTAAAGTCAGCCGCCCTCATTTGGGATACGATTGAGCGGCGTGATGATGTCCTCCAAGGCGTTGCCTCCAAGCGCAAGAAAAGCATTGCCCGCCTAGACTGGGAGATCCTCACCCTCGAGGACAGCCCAGAGGCCAAGGAGCACAAAAAGGCATTAGAGTACTTTTACAATAACCTGAGCAGCACTCACGCCTGTGATGCTAACGAGCAAGGTGGCCTCTCCTTACTCATCAAGCAAATGATGGACTCAGTAGGTAAACGCTATGCAGTGCATGAAATCGTCTACCAACCCCAAGGCGGAAAGAACCTCACCGCCACCTTCCGCTTCGTACCTTTGTGGTATTTCGAAAATAAAAGCGGCCAACTGCGCTTCCTTAAAAACGAGACAGACACCTTAGGCATCTCTCTTAAACCAGGGGCCTGGATGACCACCAAAAGTGACGGCCTTATGGAGTCGTGCTCAGTAGCTTACCTATTCAAGCACCTTCCCCTGCGGGACTGGCTCGTCTACTGCGAGCGCAACGGCATGCCCGGGGTTAAAGGAACTACTGATGCCCAACCTAACTCCCCCCAATGGGATGCAGCCCGCGAAGCCGTACGTGACTTTGGTGCAGAGTTTCACGCACTCATGTCCTCAGGCACTAATATCGAGTCTATCGATCTTTCCTCAAGTGGCCAGCTGCCTTACCCCGCTTTAGTAGAACGTATGGACCGAGCAATGGCCGCCCTCTGGCGCGGGTCTGACCTTTCCACACTCGCTAAAACCGCCGGGACTGGCGCTACCGTACAAGCCCAAGAGGCTTCTATCCTAGAAGAAGACGACGCTTCCCTCATCTCCGAGACACTCAATGCCCAAGTAGATCGTTTTGTCCTCAAATATCTTTTTGGCGTAGAGCGCGGTAAAGCCTACATCCGCTTGCTCCCTCAAAATGACATTAAGACCCACCGTACACTAGAACTTTACGAGCGCCTAGATGCCCTAGGGGTCCCCCTTCCGCTAAACACTATTCGAGAACGCCTAGGCATCCCCACTCCGACTGAAAACGAGGAGATCCTCAACACACCTTCAAACTAACATTAATAATATTATAAAAATGACTACTACAATAAACTCATGTGGCATGCCCAATGCCCTTAACACTGATAATAACGACTGGCTTCATCTAGCTCCTTACGGGGACCACCCGCACACCCAAGGCTTACAATGCTTTAGTCGCATCTGTGCCAATAAAATCGTCACTCAGTTTTATTCACTCAAAAGCCGCCTTAAGCGTACTTTTGTCGGCCTACCAATCTACATCGGACATCCGGACAATGATCCAATCACCTACCAAGACAGCAAAGCTTATGGATGGGTGTGCAGCCTCCAGGCCCGCCATGATGGTCTCTGGATGCGCGCCAATTGGTCTACCGAAGGCGAGCGCCTCCACTCCCAGAACTTCTACCAATACCTCTCTCCATTCTGGAAGCTCAAGCCCAGTCAAGACCATGATTACTATTCTCCGATAGAGCTTGTTTCTATAGGCCTCACAAACATGCCTAACCTCAAGGGGGCTCGTCCCATGTGCAGTGCAGCCAACAGTTTTAACCTGCACCTCAACACAGAAAGCCAAACCCTCAAGCTAGGCAGTTATAAGGAACCAAGCAAAGAGCTCTTCCTCAATAAAGTAACCCAATACATGCAAACCAGCGGTGAGGATTATCTAAATGCCTGGAACAAAATGAAACAAACCCACCCCGAGCTCTATCAATTACTTTAGCTTGAGGCACTCAAGCTAAAGTAACGGGCACGGGCTTGGGCGCGGGCTCGGGCTCGAGGATAACAAAGGTTACTCTTATGCAAGAATAGCTTGCCTTTTAAAATCGCCTAGGAGCCATGTCTTAGAAAATAAATTTCATATAATACTTCCTAACACCATTCAGCATTATCTTCGAGCCCGAGCCCGAGCCCAATTTGCTCGAGGATAACTTCCCCCTCTCCCTTTCCCCTAATAAAATAGGCTTCTAAAGTAATTAACCATACTTCCAAACAATCTTCAGTCTCTCAAATACTCTCTCTCCTAACACCATTCAGCATTATCTTCGAGCCCGAGCCCCAGCCCGCGCCCGAGCCCGATTTTGGAGGCATCGCCTCCAAAATACCATTTTTCTCCTAAATAATAACTAAAACAAAAAATAATAAATACACATGAAAAAATCATACCTATTCGCTAACTGTGCTGCTGGCATTCACGCTAGTGGTAACATCACCTGCACCGCTGCTGAGGCTATCGCCCCGCGCTATCTTTTTGGTAAGCTCGGGAGCACTCCTGGTAGTGTTGCCTTGGCCAAACCTCAGGACACCGCAATTGGGGTCATCACTGATGAGGCCAAAGACACCTCCGATACGGTCAATATCCAAATCATGGGCTCTCAATCCGGCACAATGCAAGTCATGGCCGGGGGCGCTATCAAAGCAGGGGAATACATCACCTGCGATGACAATAGCTGCGCACGCCCTCTCGAAGGGCTCGAGGCTGGAACCTACCCAGTCTACGGCATTGCCCTTAGAGCAGCTACTCAAGGCCAAACAGTAGAGTTCACCCCTACACTTGGCCTAGAAAAGACCGTCTAAATCATAAGCTAACACTCAAAATACATAAAAATGAAAACAGAAAAAAATAAAAACGAAATCATCACAGCGGCAAACGAAAGCCGCCTAGAATCCGCCCACTACTCCGAGGCACTCACTGCCTTTGCTGTAGGATGGAAGGATCCAGAGAACCTAAAGAGCATGCTTGAGTTCATTGCACCGAACGTTCCCGTGGGGCGCCGGTTCGAATTCAAATCAAGCGCTAATGCAGAGGCCTTCTATTCAGAAACAGATGACATCCGCTCTTCAGGCAGTGACTTCAAACGTGTAGAGTACACCGGAGAGACCGTCTACGCCAAAACACATAATAAAGGACTCACCATCCGTGTGGATCGTGATGACACCACAGATGAAAACTGGCAAGAGCGCTACGTACACCTGCTCATGCAGCGCCTATACCGCAATGAAATCCGCCGCGCCCTCCAAGCCCTTGAGCAAAGCGCCAAAACCAAAGACGTTACCTGGGATGAAGAATCTAACCCAGACGGGGACTTGCGCAATGCCTTAGTTGAAGCGGCTGATGCATGCGGTATCCGTTCCAACCGTATGCTGTTCGGGGCTAACGCCTGGGACCTACGCGCCAATGCCTATGATGCACAAGAAACAGCCGGAGCCTTCCGCGCTGTAGAACTCGACCCTAAAAGTCTAGCGAGCAAGCTCCTTGTGGACGATATCAAGATCCTACGAGGCCGCTACCAAGAGCCTGGCTTCAACAAGCAAGCCTTAGTCGGGCCAGATGTATACACCTTCTTTGGTGATAACGTCGTGACCAAGGATGAGCCATCGAACCTCAAGCGCTTCGTAACACCCGCAGAAGCTGGATACAACTTCCGCGTGTTTACCGAAGAGACCTCGAAGTTCATTGATATCACAGTAGAGCATTACTCAAACATCGTTGTAACGAACCCACTCGGTATCCAAAGACTCAAGATCAACGCCTAACAAAATGAGCCCACACCCTTTCCTGGGGTGTGGGCCTCTTTCACTTTTAATACTACATGCTATGATTATTCCCATTTCCTCTGATGATTTAATGGCCTACCTAGGCGCTCCTCAGCTTGAAGCCTTGCGCAACCAAGCCCTTGCCCCAGGACAGCCCGACCCACTCCCCAGTGTTATCCAAGCGGTATGCACACGCATCCGTATGGAAGTATGCTCTGTATACGGCCCGATTGAAGAAGATGGCGTCCCTGAAGAACTCAAGGACGCTGCCTGCCACTTATGCATCGAAACGCTCTTTGCACGTATCCCTGGGATAGAACTCTCACCCAAGCAACGCCGCAGTGCTGATGAGGCTCGCCGCTTTCTAAATAAAGTAGCCCAGGGCCAGATCATCCCAAGTACCGCTCGGGGCCGTGCTATCAGCGTGGAGCGCAAACGCATGGGCCATACCACTAAAGATCAACTGAAAGGCCTTTAAGATGAGCGCACTCCAAAAAATCCAGCATGCCATTGCAGACCGCATTGCCGAAGATGAGCTCCTCAACACCACGAACATCTTAGCGCACGATGAATCCTCGATTCATACACGCTTTTCAGAGTCTAGCAGCCTCTACTCAGGCCTGAGTATTCTAGTCATGCCGCCGATTCCTTACCGCAATGGCACTCCCCTTATTTTTGAGGGTCTGTGCGTTAAGGTTCATGTTCTTGAGAATCGCTACTCCAACACCACAGGCCTCACAAGCCTTGCTGCTGCAGAGCGCATCTGCGAGCACCTCCATGCCTTTAAGCTCCCTGGGGATTCCTTTAAGGATACTCAACTGACTCTTGCTGAAAATAACCCCTGGAAAGTCATTAAAGACACCCGGCACACAAATTGTAACCTCTTAGAAATCACCTTCAACACGACTGATGTCCCTTACTAATCATGAAAATCTATCTAAATAACGTTCCTCTGGCTAAAGGATTAGCCCACAAAGAGTCGCCTACAGGCCTGAGCCTCAAGACGCACCAACAAGTGCAAATGAGCCATGCCTTACGGGCAGCTCAAGTGTCGACTTATAGCCGGGGCAATACTGAAACTGCCATTACTTTTAAGGTAAAACGCACCCACCCTGATATCCAAACGGCTATCGCCTTTACCTTGACCCATGCCAGCGCCCTGGATGGACGCTCAGGGAAAGTATTTTTCACGGATGAAACAAACGCACAAGCCCCTCAGGGCTTTACTCTACTTAATGCGAGCCTGCAGGTCACGCAAGCGTACCTCTCAGGCCGGAACTCCTACCACACCTACACGCTTGTAGGTGGGAAGATAATTAATAAATAAAACAAAAAAATAATACTCTAAATACTATGTACCTAAATGAAGACTACGCCGACACCGATCATGAATCTATTGTGGATTGGTTATCTTATATGTTAGTTGAGCAAGAAAAGACATTCGAAGCACGATTGACTACCTATGAAGAAACGCTCGAAGAGTTCCAAGAAGCTCTCTTGGAGTCTCAAAGCCAGCTTAGAAACCTACGTAACGACTCATGAGCTGGACCTTACGTTATAAAGGGACTGAAAAACCTTTTGCGGACTGGGGTTTAGGCGGACTTAAACGAGTCCGCCTAAGCCAAGGCTGCGATACGGTGAGCTTTACCGACTTAGAATGCAGCGTGGATGCCCAAGCACGTTTTACCCCTGAGGAGACGGTACTCATCCGTAAAGACGGCATTTGCTGGTTTTCTGGGCGGATCACAAAAACACCGAGCTTCGGGGCAAAAGGCTTAGAGACCCAGCGCTATGAATGTGCAGGGCCTTGGTGGTATTTAGAGAATTTGGTCTTCCAGCAAGCCTGGAGCCAAATTCGCTCCCTCAAGCAACCGAAGCAGCGCACTCAAGTCCATAAAGGCCGCGTCATCCTAGGGCAAGACCTCCGAGGGGAACCCATGCCCTGTGCGCAGCAATTACGCGAGATCCTGAATTATGCGATTTCGTGTGAGGCTCCGTTCATTATTGGGGATATTGATTGCGATAGTCCTTTGCCTTTTGATGAGGCAAAGGACATCAGCTGTGCTGAAGCCATCCAGCGGGTCTTACGCTGGGTGCCTGATGCGGTTGTGTGGTTTAACTATAGCACCCATAAACCCACCCTCAACATCACCCGAAGAGGCCACATGCCAGAGACTGCACTCAAGCTTAGCGAAGACAAACTCACTCAATTAAAAATCACCCCACGGCATGATTTACAAGTACCCGCAGTGGTCCTTAAATTCGAAAAGACACACCGCACAAGCGAACAGCCTTGGGCAAGCCTAGAGACAGACAAGTACCCACCGCAAGCCACCGGCAAAGAATTTAAAGCCCTCGTGCTTACCTTAGAGCTTGATGGAGCCAGCGCTACAACTGTGCGCCAAGGAGTAACAACAAGCCCGATCCTCCCTCAATCTGCAGATTGGTGGAAAGCGCATATACCTGGGCTAGAAGCTATCCCGAGCCAAAGTATAAAAATTGAAAACATCCAACGAGAGACCGAGCTGCCGCATGAGTTGACCGAAGGGTCTATTGCCTCTTGGATGCCGTGTGAGGCCCTAGAGGATACCATTAAAGCAGACATTTCTTATGACACCCCGCATGAAGCGGTGCTCAAACGCCCTTTTGCGGTGCGGCTAATGGCTACAGACTCTGAAACCCATACCTACAGCAAGAGCCACTTGAATCAAGCTGCTGAAGCGACCCCGCAAGGCTTGGCCAAAAGCCTCTATGAGGCCGTTAACCCCTTGCAGTATGAGGGCGAGCTTGTAATCGAGGGGGAAGAAGTCTCGGACCTGCGTTTCTTGGGGACTGCCTTATGCATTCAGGCGGCTAATGAAGCGTGGGCACAGATGCGCGCGCTCATTCAAGAAGTTAAAGAATGTGTAGACACGGGTAAGACCCTCATCCGTTTTGGCCCCCCGAAGCACTTGGGGGCTGCAGACCTTATCCAGCTCCTGCGTGTAAACCGGCGCCGGAAAGCCTCCCGCCATGCGGGGGCGCGCGTCCAGGCTAAAGCGCATGCTCATCAGCAACTTGAGCACGGGAAGCACACACGCCTTGAAAATAGTGGCACGGGGCCTGGCGGGTACCAGAAGATAATCTTCACCCACAAGGATAACAAAGAAGGCCGGATTGTATTAGACTCCGAAACGCTTAATGGAAGGCCTGTCACTGTTATTTTGCGTGAGGAATATGTTTGTGAGAGCGGGATGCTTAAGCGTCGCTTCATTTTAGCGAGTGAACCTTATATTGAGGCTGAATAATGGAACGAGCGCCTCATTTCACGGTATCTGCAGGACCCTCAGGAATTCCCTCTTATTTGTATGTACAAAACGCACGCGGGAATGAGCCTTTGCAAGGCTTGCTCCCGCAGGATGTTGCGGATCTTTATTGGTCTTTAAAGTCTATTAAGGTTAACTACAAGATACAGGTAGGCCGTTATGTTTTTGAGCGCTCTTATGAAGTGAGTAGCCCTTTGTGGCCCCATTACCGTGTGATGGGGCAGCCGGTATTGCGCAAAGACCGCACCTTAGGCCCAGACAAAACAATTTGTTACTTTGAACTAGCACTCTGGGACCTAGCGATGAACAACCCTGAAGAAAATGTTTATTGCCTAGGGATGACCCTAGAGCACTATGACCGGCGCCAGCGCTTTATGTTTTCCTTAAGCCCGCACGAGGAACTTTCTCTCAGAGACTCTTATGCATTTAAATTCGGGAAGCATACTTTAAACGCCTACCTCTCCACCGAAAAAGAAAACTGGTTCGCTAAGATCCACCACATCAGCCTAGAACCCACCTTCTACGAGTACGAACCCAAGCCTGAAACGACGCAGGATATAATTAACCAGAATCCTAACTCATTAGAGTATTTAGACTTAGCTAATACAGAGAATAACTACGATGAGGACTTTAAAAATTTATACAAATTTTACTTTCGATACTATCTGGGCACAGGAGATATTGCTCCTAAATTTACGGACTATATTAGAAGACCTTGGGCATCTATATTAGCCAACCACAAGGCACATCAAATTTTAAAAAGAAATCCACGTCTTATCTACTGTGAGATACCTGAGTACCTTGATCTAGCTAATATTGGAAAAATCAAAAAAAGCATACAAGCTGCACCTAGGTTAAAAAAATTAATAAAAAGACTAGCAAAAAGACTAAAAAAAGAAAAGAATCTTAGCCCTAATCCATTTAAAGGTAAAACGCCAAAACAAATAAACAGAATCCTTCAAGAAAAAGGATTTTCTTTAAAAGGAAAAAACCCAGCAGCAGGAATTGGATCCTATTTTCACCCCAAAACAGGAAGAAAGTACTACATTGATCTAGGTACCAACAAATATAAGAAAGGAAAGGAACTACCCCATATTGACATACATAGAATGTATAAGAATAAAGTCTTAGAAAAATCAAAAAAGAAACTTCCTCTAGGAGATAGATTATATGAAAAAAAATAAACGACTTACCTTGGAATTCAAGGAAGAGCAAGGGGTGCTTTTTATTTACTGTAATGCTTTAGGTATCCTTTATCTTAAAGAGACACTTGAGGAACTTTCCAAAATGGAGGCCCCGGAAGACTTTCACCTTATGAGCCCTGAGTGGGGAGGAGAAGAGCTTACTGAGGAGACTGTTGACGGACTCTTGATCAAACATCTAAAGCCTACCCTTTGGGATGAAGACGTATGTGCAGACCGACTGATATCCTTTGAGCTAATAAAAGAAAGAGAAACCGTCCAGATGCACTGCAATAAAGAAGGCATCCTGTATGTCATCCAATTATTAGCTACCCTGCTAGACGAGCCTAAGACAAACCTACTTGAGCTTAAGATGCCCAGTAAGGGAGGAAATGAGCTTACCCAAGAAGATGAAAGTGATGAGGTTATTCAAGAAGTTCGGCTGATTTTAAAAAGCTAAAGCTCATGAACCGATTTCAATGTACTATCCTTGATAAGACACCCAAGATAAGGTTTGATAGCCTTAGCTATTTGGGTGAAATTATAATCGATGACTTTAAGGAAACTTTCCTTATGATCTCAGACTACTGGCAATATGAAGATTATGAAAAACAGTGGAAAGAAGGTCTTAAAAGGACACTTAGAGGCGATAAAAAGTCTTGCTTAATTTATAACATACAGGACCCAAAAAAATGGCTTTGCTTGCAATGGTGGATCTTGTATCGAGAGGGGGACCAAGTCATTATTCATGACCATAGGCTTTATAATGAAAGAAATGATATCCCTTTCGATAAAAACACCTGCTATTCTTACATAGATGATCGTATAAGCGTAACAGAAGAAGGCCATAAGATATCTGAGTTTCCGACTACAGTTCAGGCTGTTCGTGAGTTTTACGAAAAGACTTATGGAGAGTGTGTTGAAGAACAGTAAACGACTTACCTTAGCCTTTGAGGAAGAGGGGTGAAGGTTTGTAGGGGACATTGAAAGCCTAATAGTCTTTGAGAGAAGGCAAATGATTTCAAAGGCCTATTAATCGGGCAAGCTCACGGGCATGCTCACGTTCACGTAGATAATGCTAAATGGTATAAAAAAGGAGAAGGGTGTTTTGCTCTAATGGAAAGAAAATCTGCCCTTTGAAAGGGCCCAGGAGCCACAGGTTAGTGAACGAAGTTCATATAATATCTTCTAACACCACGTGGCATTATGGTCGTAAACGTGAGCATGCCCGTGAGCTTGCCCGATTTGAAGGCCTTCAAAATCGCCTGTCATCGCTCCAATACTTCCTGGGCGCTTGGTATCTCCTACCCCTCTTACCTTCTATAGCTTGGCAGCAAGACCCCCTTTAGGGTTAGGCAGGAGTATTATACCGGATGCTTTTTTAGCTAGGATCTTTAGACTGCCCATAGGTAAATCACAGCCTTCTAGATTTAATGTACTGCCTTTAGGTGTCCTCTTGATTAAGGCTAGTAGTGAAGAAAACGGGACCTTTGCACAATAACTTAGATCTAGATACTTACCACCCAAAGGACTTGGCTTATCCCAAGCGATCAGGTCTAAGATAGCGCTGAGCGTCTTGCCATCGAGCATTTCCTGGTCCTTAAGACTCAGCTGGGTAATAGGATTAGGTAATGAGGTGAGTTGCTCTAAGGCGTTGAGTATTTGCACTGGGTTTAGGAGCCCTACTGCCTCTTGACTGAAATCACACAATGAAACTTGGGCGCGTGTCTTAAATTGAGCTAGGAAATTTGTGAGCTTTTGAGGCAGGCTGATGGCCTCACGCTGGGACAAGGCTGTATCGGGGGTAGACTCTGCGGAGACGAAAGAAGGTGAAAGCCCCGGTAAGCCTGCTGAGCGTACTGCAGGCTGTTTTGAGAATGCGATAGGCGCATTAGTTTCAGGGTAAAGGTTTGAGCGAGCGATATTCAGTTCCATAGCCTGTTTTGTTTAGGGGAACTGATTGGGGCTGTCAAGAAAGGAGGGGTGAGAGTTGTAGGGGATATTAAAAGCCTAATAATTCTTGAGAGAAAGAAAATAATTTCAAGCGCCTAGTTATCGGGCAAGCTCACGGGCATGCTCACGTTCACGTAGATAATGTTGAAGAGTGTTAGGAAGGGATTCAGGGAATATTGCTCCAATGAAAAAGATCATCTGCCCTTTGAAAGAACCTAAGAGCCACAAGTTAGTGGACGAAGTTCGTATAATATCGCTTAACACCCTTTAGCATTATGGTCGTAAACGTGAGCACCTGTCCTTCGTAGCCTTGGCGAAGTAGGATGCCCGTGAGCTTGCCCGATTATTAGACTTTTGAAGTCCCCAGTCTTATTTCAAAAGCTTTTAGGCCCTTCATATCCCCATCCCCCCTTCTTCCTTCACCTATGTATAACGAGCACACAAAAGCCTCTGGAGCGCATCGTGCTCCTCCTCATTGCCTAGGGCTTCGTGGACTTTTGAGAGGCCGCTTAGGATTGAAAACGTATCCCCGCATAGACTCCTTAGGATATTATAAGTGTCTAAGGCATTGTCCCAGTCTTTCCATTGAGTCGTTACATAAGCGATGGCTTTATGGGCGTTGATATCCTCTGGATTCTGACACAAGCGCTGCTCGGCTAAGTTGGCTATTTTAGAAAGATTCGTATAGAACTTCAAGCGTAGTGGAAAAATGAATGCGCGGAGGGGCTCTAACACATGAGTACGTTGGTCTGCCTGCCTTTGAGATTGGCGCAAGATATTACGGACCTTGGAAGCTTGAGGTAAGCGCTGCAGGACCTCTAGACAGATGGCCTGGGTATAGGGAGTATTGCGCGCGCTTAGGGAGGATTTTAGTTGGCGTAGGATACGGACTCGGCTGAGGTTCATGGGGGTATGGTTATGGGAGATTGTGGGGAGAGTCAATCCTCCTTCGCCAAGGCTTCCTACTTCGCTAAAGCTTCGAAGGACAAGTCGGACGACAAGGGAGTGGGGATGAGGGAAAGGGGTTAGGGATTGCGAAGGCCTTCAAATCGGGCTCGGGCTCGCACGCGGGCTCGGGCTCGAGGATAATGTTGCAGAGTGTTAGGAAAGGGGGCCGGGGAATATTGCTCTAATGAAAAGATCACCTGCCCTTTTAAATCGCCTAGGAGCCACAAGTTAGCAGACGGAGTTTTGTATAATGTTTCTTAACACCACGTGGCATTATCTTCGAGCCCGAGCCCCAGCCCGAGCCCGCGCCCGATTTCTTATTCCATAATCACTTGGCACCTTTTAGGCTAGGGAGCAGTATCCTGGGATGGAGATTGTTGGGTAGCTCAGCTTGGTTTTGGTAAGATTTGGCTGCCAGGGGGTTACGTGGTGGACCTATATGGATATTGACAGATTAAAATCCTTAGATAGCTTTGGAAGGATATTATCTAGACTATTATGGGATTATCTATAACACGTATTACTACACTAGGCTTGTTTTCTAGTACTAGCTCGAAAGAAGTTAAACAGGATCCAAAATCTAGGGCTTCCAAGGAGATGCTGGCGCGTCTCAAACAAAAGGAAGGGTGCCAAGCCAGAGAGATATTGCCTCCTGAACTTTGGGGGCGGGTGATAGAGAACCTCACAGCTAAACAAAGAAGACCGCTATTTAGTGTCTCAAAGTTTTTTCAGAAAATTACTCAGGACACTCGTGTTGAATTGGACTTGAGAGAGTATCGACTTAAAAATAGGGAGCAGCTCCTAGCTCGAATTGATAGTTTCATTAATAACTTTAATGACATACGGAAGCTGAACCTTAGTTACTGTGGGGAACCTACAGCTGAAGATATACAGGCTATTATTTCTAAGCTCCCAAATCTGAAACACCTGAACCTTAATGGATGTAAACAGCTTACAGCTGAGGACATACAGGCTATTGTTGCCAAACTCCCACAGCTGACACACCTAGACCTTAGTTGCTGTACACAGCTTACCACTAAAGATATACAGGATATTGTTGCTCAGGCTCCAAACCTGACACACCTAAACCTCAGTTACTGTAAGAAACTTAGTACACTCTCACTTAAGGATCCGAACCTGACACATCTAAACCTTACTTATTGTGACAAACTTACTACACTCTCGATTGAGGCTCCAAGCCTGACACACCTGGATCTTAATTCCTGTACACAGCTAACCACATTCTCACTTGAGGCTCCAAGCCTTACACACCTGAATCTTAATGCCTGTATACAGCTAATCTCATTCTCACTTCAGGCCTCGAACCTGATACATCTGAACCTTAGTGGGTGTGAAAAAATCACTGCTGAGGATATACAGGCTATACTTGCTCAGGCTCCGCACTTGACACACCTGAACCTTAGTTTCTGTAATCAGCTTACGGCTAAAGATATACAGGCTATTGTTAAAAATAACAAAGGTTTGACACATCTGAAACTTAGTTGGTGTAAAAAAATTAGCACACTCTCGATTGAGTCTCCTAACCTGACACATCTAAACCTTACTTATTGTGAAAACCTTACCACATTCTCGATTCAGGCTCCGAGCCTGATAAATCTGAATCTTAGTGATTGCTGCAACCTTACCACACTCTTACTTCAGGCTCCGAGCCTGATAAGTCTGAATCTTAGTTGCTGCTACAACCTTACCACACTCTCGATTGAAGCTCCGAAGCTAATACATTTGAGTCTTATTAATTGTAGGAACCTTACCATACTCTCAATTGAGAGTAATAACCTTACAGCCCTGAATCTTGATATCTGTCTCTATAAGAAACTTACCACACTCTTACTACAGACGCCGAACCTAACACATCTGAACCTTAGTGAATGTACTCAACTTAGCACACTCTCGATTCAGGCTCCGAACCTGACATCCCTGAATCTTAGTTCGTGTAAGAAAATTACGGCTGAGGATATACAGGCTATTGTTATTC
>MDTC01207803.1_pt1 | contig 17031 bp, 14 predicted proteins | sample 811181 | NCBI WGS metagenome assembly MDTC01 (sample SAMN05326644, study PRJNA326480) | marine metagenome | isolation source: seawater | place: Pacific Ocean: North | collected 2011 | reverse complement strand
TTTTCATACAAGCGTTGCGCGACTTGCATAGTTCGCTTCGCGCCGAAGCCAAGTTTCCGATTGGCTTCCTGCTGCAACGTCGACGTCGTAAAGGGCGGATACGGGCGCCGCGCTTGCACTTTGCGCTCGATGTCGCTGACGGCGAAGGGTTGGTTTGCGATACGCGTCTTTAGGGCTTGCGCGTCGGTCTCAGCTAAGAGTCGGACGTTGACGCCGGATTTAATCTCACCCGTCGTCTCATCGAACGAACGGCCTGTGGCGATTGCCAAATCGTTGACCGCGATCAGATTACTGTCGAATGTTTTATTGGCAGCAGCAAATTTGGCGCGAAGGTCCCACCAGGTGCTGGTGACAAATCGCTGGCGCTCTCGCTCTCGAAGGACCAAAAGACGCACCGCGACGCTTTGAACGCGACCGGCAGATAAACCAGGTGCGACTTTTTTCCACAAGAGCGGTGAGATTTCGTAACCGACAAGGCGATCGAGAATGCGTCGCGCCTCCTGCGCCTGGACGACGTGCTCGTTGAGTTCTCGGGGTGTATCGATGGCGCGTTTGATGGCATCCTTGGTGATCTCATGGAAGACCAGACGATGGGTTGGTACTTTCGGCTTGAGTAACTGAACAAGATGCCACCCGATGGCCTCCCCTTCCCGGTCTTCGTCGGTTGCGAGGTAGAGCACATCTTTGCCTTTTAGGGCTTTTTTAAGCTCGGATACAATCTTCTTTTTGTCACTTGGAACGACGTATAGCGGCTGGAAGCCGTTGGCGACGTCGACCGCGAGGCGCGCCCACGGTTGGCCACGTGCAGCCGCAGGTAAATCCGCAGCAGACGAGGGTAAATCCCGAACGTGGCCCATGGAGGCCTCTACTGTGAACCCTTCGCCGAGGTACCGTCGAATGGTCTTGGCCTTTGTGGGTGATTCCACAATGACAAGTGCGTTCGTTGCGGCTGCAGAACTCTCTGTCATCTGTCGCTCCAATCAAATTGCTGGCTTTTCTAGCCTGAAGACTTAACACTAAATGCCACGGGATCAAGCCCCCTAGTGATTTTTATTTGTAGGAGCGTGGTCATTTTTACTTGTATCGGTCAGAGGATAAACACTCAAACTTGGTTACAAATGAAACCAAGTTTGACTCAATATCGTGCGGAAAATTGATATGAATACCGACCTTGAAAAAGAAAAGACCGTCGAAAAAGTTGCCGAAGTGCAGTCCGTTATCAAGGCTATCTCGGCACAGGTTAGCCAAGTCATTCGCGGTAAAGACCCTGTCGTCGAGACCATCATGACTGCGATTTTTGCAGGCGGTCATGTGCTGCTCGAAGACGTACCCGGAGTCGGAAAGACGACGCTTGCAAGAGCATTAGCCCGCGTTCTTAACCTGAGTTTTAGTCGGATTCAGTTCACCAGTGATCTCTTGCCGAGTGATATCGTGGGCGTTCAAGTGTACCGTCGGTCATCGGAAGCCTTCTACTTCGAACCAGGACCGGTTTTTGCCCAGCTCGTTCTCGCTGATGAAATCAATCGAACGACACCGAAAACTCAATCGAGTTTGCTGGAAGCGATGAACGAAAGAACGGTCTCTGTGTATAGAGAGACCCATGAGTTGCCGAATCCGTTTACGGTTATCGCGACTCAAAACCCCACTGATTTTCAAGGCACTTACCCCCTGCCGGAGAGCCAGTTAGACCGTTTTATGTTTCGATTAAAGTTGGGATACCCGGACCCCGAAACCGAAATCGAGATTTTGGGGTCAGACGGCTACGGCGATCAGATTGCGACTTTGAGACCGGTGGCGGATGAGACGTTTGTACAGCAAACCTGCCAGCTCGTGGACAAGATCACTGTAAGCGATACGCTGCGGCGTTACATCGTCAAACTTGTTACAGCGACCCGGCGCCACCCTGAACTGAAGATCGGCATCAGCACACGCGCGGCTGTCGCCTACCAGCGCGCAGCTAAGGCATACGCCCTCGTTCAGGGCCGTCAGTATGTGACCCCAGACGATGTGCAACAACTTGCCGTGCCCACACTGGCCCATCGAATCAAATGCAATCAGGTCGCGGGTTCACTCAGTAGCACCGATGAGAGCGAGCGGATCATACTTGATGTGGTCAACATGGTCGAGGCTCCTCTCTAGGGTTCTGCAGCGAGAACGGCCGTGTGTCTGCCCACTCGCCCCCCGTGCACCGGAGAGCCGGCATTGGCTCAATTCACCAGCTAAAATCAGGAAAACACTGTCGATTTCAGTGTCGCGCACACCGATTACTGTGTAGGTTTAAGTCGTATAGTGTAAGAGAATAATGTGGTTCGATTTATCCAGTACATGAAGAGGTCTTTAGCGGTCTACACGGATCGCCGTATGCTCATTCTGCTGGGCATTGGCTTCTCCAGTGGCCTGCCAATTATGCTTGTGTTCTCGACGCTTTCCCTTTGGATGCTTGAGCTAGGTATTAGTTTGAAGACCATTGGTGTCGCGTCGACCGTTCTCTTACCATACAAGCTGAAATTCCTCTGGGCTCCATTAGTCGATAGACTGCCCATCCCCATCTTTGGTCTTCGCCGTGGCTGGTTGATTCTCACTCAATTGGCCTTGATCGGCGCCATCATAGCCTTGGGCATGACAGACCCCCAAAACGATTTGATGCACTGTATTTTTTGGGCCACCACACTCGCGGTTATTTCCGCGACCCACGACATCATCGTGGACGGCTATCGAGTCGAATTGCTTGAGCCTAATGAACAAGGGGCCGGCTCAGCCGTGGCTGTCCTTGGGTATCGAATGGGCATGATCGTCTCTGGTGCTGGTGCACTTTACTTTGCGCATTATTTTGGGTCAGTCGGCGGTTTCTGCACTCAAGCCGATGATTACACCAGCCCATTTGGCTGGAATGCTGCCTATCTTGTGATGGTTCTCTTTCTGCTACCGAGCCTTGCTGCCAGTCTCTATGCCAAAGAACCCGCCGGCTCAGGTGAGCACCTCGGCAAGAGAGATGATGAAGCGATTCGTGGTTTTCTATGGCGTAGTTTTGTTGAGGGCGCAATCTTGCCCTACGTCGAAATGCTCCGTCGCCATGGATCAATTCTATTCATCACATTTATTATGCTTTTTACACTCGGCGAAGCGCTTCTGAGTACCATGACAAATCCATTCATGCGCGAGATTGGCTTCAGCAAGCTTGAGATCGCAAACGTCGTGAAGAGTTTTGGGATTGCGGCGACCATCGCGGGCATCTTCGTTGGCGGTTCTATGGTCAAAAGTCTGGGGGTTATCCGTGCGTTGTGGCTTGGCGGATTAGGGCAGATGTTTCTTAATTTAGCCTTTTCGGCTCAAGCGCTAATCGGTGACAATATCTGGGTGCTTATCGTGACCATTTTTCTCGAGAAGTTTACAGTTGGGATTGCCGCAGCTGCGTTTGTGGCCTATTTGAGCGCGCTTTGTTCCAGAGCCTACGGAGCCACCCATTATGCGATGCTGATGTCAGCCTCAGGTCTCGTTAAAGTCGGATTAGCAGCATTCGCAGGCCACGCAGTGGAATACTTTAAGACCCTGGCCGCCGCATTACCCCTCGAGTCGCTGGGAACACCGACGGCCATTGGATGGGCATTCTATTTCTGCGCAACAACGCTGATCGCAGGACCCGGTATGATCCTCTTATATTATCTAAATCGATGGAATATGACAGGGCTGACCGGAGAGGCTGACAGCGGACAGAGCTCATCTCGGTAGCTCAAGGTTGTACCACGCACTCAGGCGTGAAAAATTCAGGCCGATACTCGAAGTGCATGGTATCAAAATGCCACCAGCGCCCCCCCCATACGAAACCATATTTTTCAAAGATCTCAACGATCTCAATGGGGATCCGGTTTCTAAATTTGAAGCGACCCTGCGTGTCCCGGGCCCAGCGCCAATAATCCGTATGACGGATATCGAGATCGATGGCGATTGCGAAGGCATGCGCACTCAGGCGTTTGGTCCCCTTGATGTATCTCCAATTAAATGTCCCGTTTGTCTTTAATATGTACGTATGGAACCTGCGGGGAAGCTTGGCGAGTTCATTACTGACGCTTTGCAATGCAGCCGCTGCACCATGACGGCCGTTGAATTGGATAACCCGCTTCGATAAACCGGGCAGCCATTGAACGTCGACGAGTTGTTCGCGAACGACCGTGCGATCAGCACCATACAGAAGCTTTAAGAATCCAAGATGGCGAATCCGCCCAGGGTCGGCCCCCTCCGGTGGCGGCTCAATGTTCCTTTTGACGGGGTAAGGCCAATGCAATGTATCCTGTAAATCGGGCCTATCAAACAGCTGTGAACGGGACTTGATTAGGCCATCATCGATGACTAACCCCGGGTTATTTTCAGTCTTTATCGGCGTCAAAGAGTCCGCTGCAGCAGGATAGGCCGCTTGAAAGCACCGGCGTATGGGGTCAGGTCTTTCTTTGTTTTCTACACCCCCTTGTCCAACCAGTAAGGGCAGGGCCATGGCGAGGGATGTAAAGTTCAGCCACCTCAATCGAAGAAGTCTTTTAGCTTTTGTAAAAATGAGCTACGTCGGGGCTCAGCTGTTCCTGTCGCAGTACCGAAAACGGACTCAAATTGGTCGAGATAGTCACGCTGTTCCGGACTGAGTTTTGTAGGGGTCTCGACTTGCAAACGGATGTGTTGGTCACCAAAACCGGAGCGGCCGATATTCGGCAAGCCTTTTCCCCTTAATCGCAATGCCTTGCCCGACTGAGTCCCGGCCGGAACCTTGACCTTGGCACGTCCTTTGAGCGTGGGTACATCGATGGTTGTCCCCAAGGCCGCTTGGGCAAATGAAATGGGGACTTCGCAGATCAGGTTGTCACCATCTCGATGAAAAAATGGATGCTCTTCTACGTTGATCAAGACATAGAGATCACCAGGCTCACCACCTTGGATTCCATGATGGCCTTCACCATCAAGCCTCAATTTTTGACCGGTAGAGATGCCACTGGGTACGGGAACTTCGATGGTCACGTCTTGCGACGCAACGCCTTGGCCCGAACACGCTGGACATGGATCCGGGATCGTAACACCGGTGCCTGAGCAATCCGGGCACGATTGCGCTAATGAAAAAAAGCCGCGAGATACCCGAACCTGTCCCATACCATGACAGGTTTCACATCGAATGGGCTGTGTGCCAGGACGACACCCTGACCCATTACAGGTCTCGCACGGCGCATTGCGGCGATAGGACAGCGTGTAATCATCGCCAAAGGCGACTGTCTCGAGGGAGATACCAAGGCTGATTTGCAAGTCGCGACCGTGCTGAGTGCCGCTCCGTCTGAAGAACTGCCCGAAGAGCTGTTCGAAGACATCTCCTCCAAAGATATCCCGGAAATCCTCTTGCCGAAAACCACCCGAGAACGGGTCACCCATGCCATTTTCGGCCGCGTGCCCGAAGCGATCGTAATTCGCTCGTCGTTCCGTATCTGACAGAACGGCATAGGCCTCATTTACCTCTTTGAAGATACGGTCAGCATCCGGGTCTGAATTGCGATCTGGATGATACTTGAGTGCCAGTTTACGAAAGGCCTGCTTCAGACCGGCTGCATCGATATCACGTGGTACCGAGAGGATCTCGTAATAGTCTCTTTTGGCGGACACGATTCAGCTTACCTCATATTGGCATTCGGTCCCGGGTGCCGTGCCCCAAGCGCTCAACACAGGCGCATGGGCCCCTTATTCCTCGGGGTCAACCTCGTCCTCTTCGGGTTCGTCACCGGTTGCATCATCATACATGGCATCAGCAATCCGATAGGCCGACTGCTCCAGATTCTGAATCGCTAGGCGTAATTCTTCTGGATCGACGGTATCGAGCGTGTCGTTTAGCGTTTGGATATCCGTACGAATGTCCTCGATATCCAGGGGCGTCAACAAATCTCCGTATTCGTGTAGAGAGCGTTCTGTCGTGAGAACCAGTCCCTCTGCTGAATTCCGTAGTTCGATGAGCATTCGGCGCTCTTCATCAACTTCTCTGTGACGCTCAGCTTCAGTGACCATACGGTCGATCTCTGTCTCGGATAGACCACTGGACGGACGGACTTCGACCTGCTGGCCTCGGCCCGTACCTAAATCCTTGGCATTGACATGTAAAATGCCATCGGCATCAATTTCAAAAGACACTTCAATCTGCGGTACACCACGAGGCGCCGGAGGTAGACCCACCAGGTCGAATCGAGCCAACGATCGATTGTCTTTCGCCAATTCCCGCTCACCTTGGAGAACGTGAACAGACACCATCGGCTGGTTGTCGACCGCGGTGCTAAACACCTGTGCTCGACTGTAAGGAATGGTTGTATTTTTCTCGATGATTCGAGTAAAAACACCGCCCTGAGTTTCGACACCCAGCGACAGTGGCGTGACATCAAGAAGGATGACATCCTCGACCTCACCGGTCAGGACGCCGCCTTGGATGGCTGCACCGACGGCGACAACCTCGTCGGGATTTAACCCCTTGCTCGGCGTCTTGCCAAAAAACTCTCCGACACGCTGCTGAATCAGCGGCATACGTGTCATCCCACCAACCAGGAGAACCGTGTCAACCTCATCGTTCGTGACCGACGCATCGTCCAATGCGATCCGACACGGCTCCAATGTTCGCTCTATGAGGTCACTGACCATCGATTCGAATCGAGTCCGAGTGATTTTTAAATTGAGATGCTTGGGTCCGCTGGCATCTGCGGTAATAAAGGGCAGGTTAACATCCGTCTCGAGGGCCGAACTCAATTCATGCTTGGCTTTTTCGGCGGCTTCCTTGAGGCGCTGCAGCGCCATTTTATCGCCTTTAAGATCAATCCCATCGGATTTTTCGAATTCCTCTAACAAATATTCAACAAGGCGAAAATCAAAGTCTTCGCCACCCAAGTACGTGTCGCCACTGGTCGAACAGACTTCAAATACGCCATCGGATAATTCGAGAACGGAAATATCAAAAGTGCCCCCGCCCAGATCGTAAACAGCAACCCGTTGTCCTGCTTCACGCTCTAGTCCGTAGGCCAAAGCCGCGGCAGTCGGCTCGTTGATGATCCGTCTCACCTCAAGGCCTGCGATTTTACCCGCGTCTTTTGTGGCTTGGCGCTGTGCGTCATTGAAGTAAGCCGGGACCGTAACCACCGCCTCTGTCACTTCTTGCCCAAGATAATCTTCGGCTGTCTGCTTCATCTTGGTGAGTATGAAACTCGCGATCTCGGCAGGACTGTAGCCCTGGTCACGTAATTTGACCCACGCATCGCCATTATCTGACTTAACGATTTCATAAGGAAAGCGATCGATTTGAGCGGCCAATTCCGGACTGTCGACTTTACGACCGATCAAGCGTTTGGAGGCAAAAACAGTATGCTCGGGATTCGTGATGGCCTGCCGCTTGGCGATCTGCCCCACAAGTCGTTCGCCACTTTCAGTAATCGCAACCATGGATGGCGTTGTTCTACTGCCTTCAGCATTAGGAATAACAACCGGATCCCCCCCCTCGATGTACGATACACAGGAGTTGGTTGTGCCTAAATCGATACCAATGATCATTGCCTATTGTCCCCCAAAGCGCCGTTCCAAGGGCATTCTGGACGCAGTCACACGACGTCAGAGCCCGTATTTGAGACGTTACAGTCTCTATTGTCTCCAGCCTAGCCCTCCGCGTCTACATCATTCGACGCTTCTTGCTCAGGATTTCCAGCGACGTCCGATTCTTGACTGGCTGATTGTGGCATCGCGGCAGCGACGGTGACCATAGCAGGCCTGACCAATCGACCATGCAAGGTCCACCCTCGTTGGAAAACGTCCATCACCGTTCCGGGCTCTGCCTCATCGGTCGGAATCTGGGTCATGGCTTCATGCATTTGTGGGTCAAACGGCTTTCCAGCGGCTTCGAAAGGCTCCGCGCCGTATTTGGCCGCCATTTGGACGAACTGACGAAGGACCATTTCGACACCTTCTGCGAGGCTATTACCAGGCTCTGCATGTCCGAGCGCGCGTTCAAGATTATCAACAGCGCCCAAGATATCCTTGAGTAAGCCTTCAACGCCGAACTTTTTGAGTTCGTCGCGTTCTTTCTGAAAACGCTTGCGTAGATTCTCTAGGTCGGCTGCTGATCGATACGCGCGAGTCCGCCAATCTTCAACATCACGTTCCAGTTCAGTGATCCGCTCAGTTTTGGGATCGTCCGTGGTCACTTCGTGTAAATTGATCTCATCGGCTGCAGCCGCGTCGATGGGTGCATCGACCTCTTCGCTGGCGTCCCCGTTGGCGGCCATTTCATCGATGCTTGGTGCTTCGTTCTCAGACATGGTGATTCTCTGCTGTCATTGTTTTGTACTTCTCTTCTACAAATCGACGCTCGGGTCAACCGATAGTCGCTCATCGACTGTCTTCTAGACGAAAAAAAGGCCCGACCTGGCCGAGCGTGCCAACAATGTACACGATTTCGTCAATGACAACCCTAAGCTGGATTTTTTTGATCCGGTCTGCCGAGCCCGTGCAGACCTGTCCATGACGACCCGCAACATTAATCTGTATCCGGGTCGGCAGCAGACGACTGCCGGACAGGACTCGACCCCGCATAAGCAACACCGCAGATTAAGCGATCATTTCTAATGTCACGGCGTCGAGGATCTCGCGTCCGCGTGGACTGACCATCCAACGACCGCCCTCGATGATAAGGAGTCCAAGACGCGCACAGCGTGCAGCATTGTCTGCGAAATAACTCTGCATCCGTTCGGTCACAACGAGGCCATCCTCCATTCTTAAGCCCATCATAAGCAGCTCTTCGTATCGCTCTTTTTCGGTGGACCGCTGGTTGAACTGTACCGCCGGCCGACCCGCGTGAGCGGCCTCCATATAGCCTTCAGGAGAGCAGAGGTTACCCCATCGCACCCCACCACCAGACTCCGTCTGATAAAACCCGTGGGCACCAGCCCCCAACGCTAAATAGTCTCGCCCTGTCCAATAAATGAGATTGTGCTGAGACCGATAACCAGGCAAAGCAGCCGAACTGATCTCATAGGTGGAGTACCCGGCGTTGATAAGGGTACTGCGAATGGACCGAAACATCTCAAGTAGACGGAGTTCAGGCTGCAGAAAGCGCGCCCCTGCCTGGACCTCGCGTCCAAAAACGGTCTTCTCTTCGATTGTAAGCTGATAGCTGCTGATGTGTTTCACGCCGAGTCCAATAGCGTGTTCAAGATCTCCTAAAGCATCCGAGAGTCCTTGACCTAAATAGCCATGTATGAGGTCAATATTGATGTTGTTGGTCAAACTTGCTTGAGCCCACCTAACGGCGTTGACAATGTCATTTGGGCCATGTTGCCGACCAAGCTTCTCGAGTAAATCAGACTGAAACGATTGAGCACCGAGGCTGAGTCGGTTGACTCCGATTTCGTTGAGGTCTCGAAAGGTGCTTTCCGAGGCATCTTCTGGATTGAACTCGATTGTAACCTCAACATCAGGACACACCTGAAAATGGGCGTTTAATGCAGCCAGAACGCGAGCGATTTGACTCGCCGGCCACAAGCCGGGCGTCCCGCCGCCAAAGTAGATGGAGACCACGTCGCCTCGGCCGGCAAACAGGGGTGCTCTGACATCAAGTTCGGCCAAGATGGCATCAGCGTAACGCACATGAGGAATGGACCGTCTGGCGACCACATTAAAGTCACAATACGGACAAACCCTTGCACAGTAGGGATAATGGACGTAAATGCCAAATGACACGGCGGGTCGCTCTCCATCGGTTGGCGGGCCTCAACAAGCGATGACCTTCTGGCGGTAACATAGTAGGATTACAGAGTTGATTTGGACGAAAAACGACCAATGACTGCGATTTTATTGAACGATGTTTAATTCTATTTATCTAGATAACGGTGCAACAACACCGCCCGACCCAGATATCCTAAAAGGGATGATCGCCCTTCAGACAGAGCATTATGGCAATACCAGTTCGGCTCATCAATTGGGTATCAACGCCCGTAAGACGCTCGATAATGCGCGACAGCGCTTGGGACACGCACTGGGGGCTAAAGCGCGTGACATCACCTTCACAGGTGGCGGCACTGAGGCGATTACACTGGCCATGATTGGTAGTGCAGGCGACAGCCCAGGCCGAATTGCATACTCAGAGATTGAACATTCGGCCGTAAAAGAAGCCGCTCGATGGCTAAAGGACAAGTTCAACTGGGACATAGATGAAATACCGGTGGGTCTTGACGGACGAGTCACCGAAAATGCATTGCGTGACACACTCACCACGGAGACTCGACTCGTTGCGACCATGATGGTCAATAATGAAATTGGCAGCATCAATGATATCGGCATGGTCAGTCGAGTTGTCAGAGCCACTGCTCCAAGAGCCAGATTGATTGTCGATGCCGTTCAGGGGTTTGGTAAAATCCCGTTTAGTGCATCCCATCTCGGCGCCGATTGCATTGCTATCGCAGCCCACAAGCTGCATGGACCCAAGGGCTGCGGCGCACTTTGGTCTCGGCACGAACTACACCCCATCGCGAAGGGCGGTGGACAGGAGTTTGGACGTCGGGGCGGCACGCCGTCCATTGCATTGGCTTGGGCGTTGGCCGAGGCTCATGAGCGCCAAAGGCACGATGCCGACTACATCGAAATGCTTCGAGATGAGCTTTGGCAGTCACTGCGTGCGCGACTGCCTGACATCACCTTGACGGGGTGCCCGTTCGGCCCCACGCGAATCTACAACAATATCCACATTTGCATTCCAGGACTACCCACCGAACCCGTCATCAATGCCCTGAGTTCAGCTGGCGTCTTCGTGAGCGGCGGCAGCGCATGTAGTTCGGGACGATTCAGCGCCGTACTGGAGGCTCTTGGACGCAGGCCGGAAGATGGCGCCTTTTTAAGACTGACTTTGGGTCGCTTTAATCGACCGGACGAAATCCCGGTCGTCGTTGATAAATTAGCAGCGGTCGTCCAAGAGCTGCGGTCCGTCTATGAGTAAATCTGGGGGGTGTGATGACACGTGTGGTCGACCTTAATAGTACGCTCATTCTTGCTCGGATGGGAGAGCTCTTCCTCAAAGGACAAAACCAGAGTTGGTTCGTTAAAAAGCTTCGAAGCAATCTGAAAGCAAACCTACTCATCGCCGTCGGTGCCTGCACGATCACAGAGGCCCGGGGGCAGCTGTTCATTCGTCTTGAATCAAATGAACAGCTCCGGGCCGCTCTCGACGTCTGTGCCAATACGCCAGGCCTGATGAGTTGTAGTCCAGTGATCAGAGTCGAGACTGACCCCGACCTCATTCGAGAGACGGCCACCAGACTCGCTGTCGCCACTTGGCAAGGCCAACAAATCACCTTTTCTGTCAAATCAAAACGGGCCGACAAACGCTACAAAATGACATCGCCGGAGATGAACCGATACGTCGCCGACGGGATCTTGGACGAACTGGATCTAAAGGTCGATTTGAAGGCCCCCCAGGTGGTGATGAACATCTCCTACAAACGAGACCTCGCCCACATCTGGACCGAATCTATTGAAGGCGTTGGCGGAATGCCCATCGGCGCGACCGGTAAGGTCATGCTGCTCCTGAGCGGGGGCATCGATTCACCTGTCGCAGGTTTTCTTGCGCAGAAACGAGGCTGCAGACTCAATGGCATCTATTTTCACTCGCCTCCATTCATCAGTGAAGCCAGTCGTGAAAAAGTAGAAGAACTCGCTCGACGCCTTGCGGTGCGGCAGAATGGGATGCGTCTGCATGTGGTCTCGTTTACGAATATCCAAAAAGCCATTCGGGATGCGTGTGATCCAAAACTCACAGTACTCTTGTACCGCCGTTTTATGTACCGAATCGCAGCTCAGGTCGCAAAGCAGGCCGATTGCTACGCGCTTTGTACAGGCGAAAGCCTTGCTCAAGTCGCCAGTCAAACCCTAGAGAATCTGCACATGGTCGACTCGGCCACAGACATGCTGACCTTGAGACCGCTGCTCGCATATGACAAGGCCGAGATCGTTAAACTGGCTCGACAGATCGACACCTTGGAGACCTCAACGCTTCCCTACGATGACTGTTGCTCGCTCTTCGTACCAAAACATCCTGTGACCCGTGGCCGACATTCAGTGATTGACACAGCGGAGAGCCGTTTGGATGTCGATGCGCTCGTGAACGAAGCGCTTTTAGCAATCGATATTGTCGATCTCTGAGTTCGCATCGTCCAAAGCTCCGTCTAGACCGGAATTTCATTGGCATCAAAAACTGATTTTAAGCCGGGCCAATCGGGGTCATCGGGGGCGATGTCTGTCCCGCGTATGTAGGCGTCTCTTGCCAGTTGAATTTGACCGCAATGCAATGCACATAAACAGAGATGAGTAAATACGGTGGGGTCGAGACTCGAATCAGCCAAGGTCTGAAAAATCGGGAGGGCCTCGACGTGCTGATTCAATTCAAAATGGGCTCGTGCCAAGCGATAGGGCAGCGCAAATTCGAGCGCTTGCTGCTTGTAGGCCATTAATGATGGATGGTTGATTATTGGAGCGATGGTCGCAACCACATTTTCAGGCAATCCCAAGCCCAATTGGGCTTCGGCCCACCTCAGCAGCGCGTCAGCCACATAGGGTTCTCTAGCCAGCAAACGCTCGCAGATTTCAGTGGACTGCTCAAATCGCCCCAGCTGGTTTGCACAAAAAGCGGCACTGAAGTGGGCAATCTTAATCCACTCTTGCCCAAGATCTCCGTCAAAGCATTTCTCATAGTGCTCAACTGCTCGTTCAAACTTTTCGAGAATCTTTAAATGATTCGCCAAGTTGTAATGACAAAATAGTGAATCAGGATTTTCAACCAAAGCTGTCTCCAACATGCCTAATCGCTCCGCTTTGTTCTGAGCGGCCCACACAGTTGGCGTATACCCGTAATGAAGGACTTGAATCTGCCTAAATGCCGCGCTCAAAGGTCCGCCCGTATCGGCATCGACCAACTGGTTATGAATCAATCCTTCATAGCGATGATTTGGACTCCGTCTGAAAAGTCGGATCTGCCTCTGGAAATGTGCGTTGGAATGCTGTGCTTGATCCGATAGAAAATTGACGATTTCAAATTCGACGGCTGCCTTCGAGACCCCTGTCAGGTCGGTGGCGGTGAACGCCGAAAGCGATTGCGGCTCCAGCAACTCATCTCCATCCAAAATCAGAATCCAGTCTTCTTTCGCATAGTCTAATGAGATATTTCGAGCGGCAGAGAAGTGACCCGGCCACGGGTGATGGTACACCTCGGCGCCTTCCGCTTCGGCTAAAGCGGCCGTGTTGTCGTCAGACCCTGTATCAACGACGATCATCTGGCGACAAATAGACCGTGCTCGGCGTAGACATTCTGTAATCAGACGAGATTCATTCTTTACGATCATGCACAACGATATTGAGAATTGGTCACGCCGGTCGGCAAGCTGAACACTGACGGGTGGCGACATGATGGGGGTCGTCGTAACGGACCGCTCACTGGGACCTGGACCGGGTACATCGCGGCGGCCCTTTGGGGCAGATTTACGGCGTTTTTTGATTTTACGAACCATAATGCATGCTCAGGGCTGATGACCAATCTGAAGGGAGAATACGGATCCGAATGCACACAGCGCAAGTTCTGGCTGTAAATTCTTGCGGCGGTGTCTGACCCGTGCGGATTAAACAGACCTTCGCTTACCCAAGACACGGACCGGTCACCGAGATCCAACCCCATCCATCGAGACAGAACGCTTAGCCTGAATGATTAATTAGACCCACCAAGTACATGGGCTTTTACGGCGGCCATCATTGCCACGTCCGCGGAAGCGGCTTGCTCGCGAATGCTGTGCATCGACAACATTGAACAGCCGACGTCGACCGTTCGTATTGCCAAATTAGACGAGGGGATGGGTCCAATGGTCGAGCCACAGCGCAAATCCGTGCGAATGGCGAATTCTTGGACTGGGATATCGAGTGCAGCGCAGGCCGTTCGAAAACGCGCCGCCGTCTCTCCGTCCGTCGCATATCTTTGATTTGTATGGGTTTTGATAACTGGCCCGCCACCTAGCAGGGGTTTGTGAGCGCCATCATGGTACGCAGAATAGTTCGGGTGAACACCATGAGCCATATCTGAACTGATCATGTAGCTGTTTGCTGCAGCCCGCTCAAAACCGCCATCCGACTGCACTTCATGTCGAGTAACAATTCGACGCATAACATGCTCGATGAGAGCACCATCACCCCCATGGGCAGATCCACTGCCACATTCCTCGTGGTCAAAGAGCGAAATCAGTGCGGTTGGTTCGCCAACTTTGGCGTCAAGTAAACCTTCGAGCGCTGTGTAGCAAGACGCCTGGTTATCAAGGCGTGGTGCAAAAATAAATTCCTCTCGGACACCACCCAAGACACTTGGTGCCAGCGGATGGAGCATGAGATCATGACCGACAATCTGGTCAGAGTCGAGTTCGATAGACTCGGATATGAGATGATCGACTGCGCTCTGTTCAAGGTCCCAGTCCAAGGCGACGAGGGGCGGCAAATGATCTTGCTTATTGGGTTTGAAGCCCGTCTCGGACACGCTTCGATTGAAATGAATCGCGAGACTCGGAATCCGAGCAATGGGTCGACTGATGTTAACCAAATGCTCTACGAGTCCATCGTCTCCTTGTGTAAAAACCCGGCCGCTGAGACCAAGATCGCGATCAAACCAAGTGTAGAGGAGAACCCCGCCATAGACTTGAACGCCCCATTGAGTCAGTCCATGACTCTGATATTCCGGAGTCGGTTTCAGTCTCAAATTAGGACTGTCTGTATGAGCTCCAACGACTCTGAAACCAGCACCAGCCGGATCACCGGAGCCGTTTCTCCAAGCGATCAATGTGCCATTTCGGCGAATAAAATGACCCTCACCGACACCCATCTTTGGCCACACCAACTCCGAGCTTAACTCCGAGAATCCAGCGCCCACAAGTCTTTGGACAACCGCTTGGACGCAATGATACGGACTCGGACTCGAGTCGATGAACTTAATTAAATCATGGGGCGTTGCTGACATTTAAACACACTCAATCGTTCGATTTCTGACTCACTAATTAGGTGTCAGCAGTATATTAAACGCAAGTCTATTGGTTCAGAAACCGATAACGACAGCGCAATACGTGCTGGTGTTGATCCCAAACCACGGATACTCACCGGTGGAAATGAGTCTTTTTGAGTTCTAAGAAAACCTCGTGTACCGAAAACGATTTCCGACTTGACCGCCAATGCCAGTCAAGCTCAGATGAGAGGTTCGACTCCAGTCAAATATAAGGATTTCAACTATGGCCAGACCATCGATCATGCGCCGATTCGACATATCTATCTCGGATGTCGACCGAAATCACTTCGACACCATCGAACTCAGACTGGCGCAGCACCCATCGGAGACCGAATCGTTTTTGGCGACCCGCATCTTGATTTACGCCCTGCATCAAGAAGAGAACCTCAGTTTTTCACGGGCGGGCCTTGGCGACCCAAGTGAACCACCACTGTTCATCCGAAGCCTCAATGGTGATTTTCTGCATTGGTTTGACATCGGGTGTCCGAGTTTGGATAGGCTCAACAAAGCTACCAAAACAGCACGAAGAGTCACGGTCTATGCCTATCGGGCAATAAACCGGCTCTTGGAAACGGTACAGAAACTCGACTACGATCGAAAGAAGAGTGTCGACTGTCTTCAGTTAGATGGAGACCTGTTGAGTCAACTGGGTGCATCGATCAAGCGGACAAATGAGTGGTCTATCGTACGCACGGATGGCGAGGTGTTCATCGAAAGTAATGGAGAAAACTTTCAAACGGTCGTGCAGCCGCTCGACCTGTCTTAAGCCCCTATTTGAAAAGTATTTCAGGCTGTAGAGCGGGCTGACCATAGGTCGCCCCGCCGGTTGTCACCCGTAAGTTTGGTTCAATTTGCGCCACGCCACTTGAATGGGTGTGTCCACAATAGACGTGAATAGAATGTTCAGGATAGGACTTCGCCAGATCTCTCAGACAGTCACCGACCGCCTTACAACTGAAATGAGGGGTCCATTCGTTGACCGTGGCTTGACCTTGATACCAGCAAGATTCGATAAAGGGCGGAACGTGCGTTGCGAGGATAATATGGCTATGGGACTGAAATGCGCCGGTCAATTGACGTTCGATAGTCTCAGCCGCGTCTCGACCGAGGTCACTCAGACGGCGGGCCAGTTCAACTTTGTCGTGGCCAGTGAGATCTGAAATCAGCCGATAATCATTGAGCCCGATCTCTGAGCCATGAAAATCACCATAGCCACCATCCGCCCAGCCACCGTGTCCGAGAAGAGCGGTGTTTTTTGAGAGGCCAATATACGAGGCGTTCGCCAGCCAAGTGGTATCCCTCGTAGAATCGCACCATTGACGAACAGCCTCACGTTGCAGCTGAATACTGGTCCCGTAATAGTCGTGATTGCCGAGAATAAACCAAATTGGGTACGGGAGTTTTTCATCGAGCAATGTCAAAACGGGGAGCAAATTCTCACCATCCGCAATGTCACCGGTGATCAGCAGTCCGTCGACAGTCCGTGTAGACCATGTCTCAACGAGTTCGCGGAGCTGTTCTGTATTGAGCATGTCAAAATGTGGGTCGGTTAACCACGCGAGTTTACCCATCTATGAATCATCCTTACCGCGGCAATTTCTTGCCTACCTTGTACAGCTCAGAGCGCCGAACTTTCAGCGTCGAAAGCCTTCTTTAATAACGCATCGATGGTGTGACGCCCCGGTTGGATGTGTCCACGTGCGAAGGCATAAACTTTGTCACACACAGCCGCGTTTACGTGCATGGGTAAACCGACGGAACGACCCGCCCGAACCAGCTCACCATTTAAAAAATCTATGGCCGGTGGTCGTCCAGCCTCTATGGCTCGAAGCAACGAGCTATACAGTTTTCGATATTTAAAGCCGACCGCCAAGAGAACCGCATGGGCGTAAATGGCACGCAATCGGCCCCGGTTTGAAGCGTGGTGTGCAAGACTTAATTGGCGTAGATCGATGGTC
>MDTC01187149.1_pt1 | contig 17035 bp, 18 predicted proteins | sample 811181 | NCBI WGS metagenome assembly MDTC01 (sample SAMN05326644, study PRJNA326480) | marine metagenome | isolation source: seawater | place: Pacific Ocean: North | collected 2011 | reverse complement strand
TCTGCATCTTCTCTTTGTTCTTCTGCAAGGGTTTTAGCTATATCCGCTTTTACTCTAGCTTCTTCAGCTTCAGCCTTTTGTCTTTTAGCTTCAGCCTTTTGCCTTTTAGCTTCTTCCCTTTGACTCTGTGCTTCGTTTCTTTGTTCTTCTGCAAGGGTTTTAGCTTCTTCCCTTTGACTCTCTACAATACTTTTTTCTTTTTCTAATTGAGTTTTTCTTTTTTCAAAATCTATCCTTTCAGTACGAATTGTTTCTGTAAATCCTGAACGTGCATCGTTCATCCTTTTTTCTTTTTCCGCTTCTAATTTTTCTATTTCCTTACTAAATTCTTCAGATACTTCTTTTTTTGTCCATTCTTTGGCTGCTTCACGTTCAGGATCTGTACCTGTAGGCCATCCAGCGACTGCCGCCGCTCTATTAAAAAGTGTTTCTTCATTCTTAGCATCTAAAGAAGATCGTAAGGCATCTTCTGCTTTTTTTTGACCCATTTTTGCTAATTTTAATCTTTCATCAATCGAATTATTAGGATCGTTTACTTCTTTTAATAGGATACTTGGTGTCCCCCAAACTTTAGTTGGATTACCATATTTTGTCCAAAACGTTGGCGGCATGTCTTTATCTCCATTGCCTCCACCACGAATTTTCTTTTTTAAAGTACGTTTTCTTTTCATTGATTTTTTTTTTGATTTATATTTCGGTGGTACTCTTACATTCCGTTTCTTTTGTTTTGTTTTTGTTTTTGTTTTTGTCCTTTTCTTTTGTCTATTTTTTTTATTTTCTTTCTTAATTGTCCTTTTCTTTAAGGGCATATATATTAATTCATAATATTTTAGTATTGTGAAATAGTAAAAAATTAATTAAAAAAAATATTAACTATCAAAGGATTAATATTCTTCACCTTCTTCATCTTCTACTTGTCCTTCCTTTCGTACTGTTCCTAAAGGCGGGGGTCCCCTTCTATAAACGTGATTCTCTCTAGTTGTCTTTTTCTTCTTCTTTCATCTATCTCATCCCATGATTCTTCATCATATCCAAGTGCAATAACTTTTTCTTTATACTCGGGTTCCAAACTTCCCCATTGACTATACGGCATTGGTCCGATGATAAGTAAGTCATTCTCTTCCATATTAACCCACCCTAATGATTCGAGCAACTTTTTCTTTTCAGAATCAAGACTCCCCCATTCGACTTAATTAATAGGTGTGTTATCTTCCCTTCGTGCTTCACCTTCTTCACCTCCTTCATCTTCTCTTTTGAGTCCTTCACCTTCTCCGGGTTTCCCGACACCGGCACGCATCTCAATAGATTTTTCAATAATATATTCAAAATATTGATCTATAAATTTATTGTAAAGTATTTGTAAATCTCTTTCACTTTTACCTTCATCAAGAAGATTAAAATATTCCTTAATATAATCAAGGTATTTTTGCTTTAATTCATCAATATGTACATCAAGAGGTTTGGCTGCCGAGGGTTCCGGGGGTTCCGGTTTATTTGTTAATTCTGCTTCTTTTTCTGGACGTTTCACTGTAGTTGGTTCTAATTTTGCTTCTTGTTCTGGACGTTTCACTGTAGTTGTTCTTGTTAATTCTGCTTCTATTTCGTCGTGTTTTGCTTTTGTCCTTAGTGAATTTTTTATTTCGAAGTCGCCCAATGTAAATACCTTGCCTTCCCAAAATGGGCCTAATAATCGAATCTCTAATTCCGGTGGATTTTTTTCGATGACCGTCCCCCTATACCACTCGCTGTCCTGAGAACCGTAAACGGATAGTTTAGATCCAGGGTTTCTACGGTGATATATCGTGTCACCTATGTTATATTTATCTATTCCGTCATACTGATCTTCACTTGGTATCTTTGTTAATCTTTCATCAATTTCATCAATTTCATCCGAAGATGATCTCCTTTTTACACCTGTGCATTCTAATTCTTCCAAAGTGTTCTTGCAATTTTCACAATTGGGGGGAGTACAATCACCAACTTTTCGTTTTTGAATTTGAACTGATTTTTGTATTAGTTCAGGTCGCAGTTCTGGAGCTACAGGAATCCCTGAAGAAACTTCTTCTTCAGGGATTTCAAGAAGCGGGCGCGCCGGCGGTGTTGGCCTCCAGGAGCTTCTGGATGCGGAACTTAGAGGCGGTGCCGGATCATCTGTAGCTTGAGGATTAACCCCAGCCAAGCCAAGGGCCAGAGGGGAAAGCGCGCCCCCTCTTTGGGTTGTTTTTTTTGTCTTTCTTTTTGTCTTTCTTTTTGTCTTTCTATTCGTTTTCCTTTTTTTTTGTGTTCTTTTTTTAGGATAGGTCCTTTTTTTCGTTTTCTTTATTTTCTCTCTTTTTTTATGGATAGATTTCTTCAGGGTTTTCCTTTTTACCATATATATAGTATCAATATTTATTTCTTATCCCTTTCCATGATTTTATTTTCATATTCAAGTAAAGTCTCATAATATTTATCAATAAAATCATCATATTTACCAATAATCTGACGATAATTATCTTTATTTTTATAGAAATTATTTTTAATATATTTTAAATAATCTTCCTTTAGTTTTCCATATCCTTCTTTTATTAAATCATCAGTTGTAGGCTGTTTACGAGGACCTACCAGAAGCTCCGGTTGGAGGGCTGTTTTAGACAAAAAGGAACCTAACGTATCTAATAAACGCGAATCCTTTTTTTTTGGATCAGATGAAAAAAATTTTGAAGCACGGTATGTTGCGTCGCTAAATTTATCTCTAAAACTCCTTATAGGGACCTCTTCTGGTGGTATTTCGTCTGGGGGTTTCACTTTTATTCTTTCAAGTTTATCTATTTTCCTTGCAAAACCCCAATCTAATGGTTGAGTATATGAACCATCCTCTTTTTGTGAAGAAATAAAAAGAGTTGGATCAATTGCTTCCACTCTACCTTCTTTCCATTTTTCACCCTCTCTATCTGTTGCTTTAAACTGTACATTATCACCTATTTCAAAATACACATCTTTACTTTTATCTGCAATATCCTCATTTTTAAAAAATTGATTTTTAATATCAACAATTCCATCTTTATCAACTTCAAACCATCCGTTCTTTACACTTGTATCAAAAGGAGGTTCTGCTTCTTCTTCTTCTGCTACTGCTGCAGCCGGTACCAGAACATTATCTTGGAGAGGATCCACTGCCGGCGCTTCATCATCAAGCGCTTCTAAATCCGACACCTGCTCAATCTGTCTTTCACGCTCTCGAAACCATGTTTCATCAAACCCGAAATTGCGCCAATTAACATCTCCTATTTTCGTATTGTTGTTATTATAATGGTAATGGAATGCTTCTTCTACACGTTTAATAATTGTATCATAATCTACCCCTTGTGGTTTCCATAGAATTTTATTAACTTCAATTTTAGGTCTTCTAGGATTATCAACATTAATTTTTATATAATCATTATATCCGTCAATAATATCATTAAGTTTCCCCTCCCCGGTTTCCACTAACGGTTGTATATATCCCTTAACATCTTCCTCCGTTGCATCTCCAGTTAGATCAAATTCAAGGAAAAATCTATCTTTTTCAAACTCCCCATCCCCACCTATTTTAATATTCTTTTTACTGTATTGTCTCTTTTGATTTATTCTTTTTTTATTTGTTCTTTTTTTCTTTTTACTAACTGATTTTTTTTTATATGGTCTTTTTTTATTTGTCCTTTTCCTCTTACTACTTTTATTATATCTTTTATTGACTGTCCTTTTTTTTTTAGTCATATATATTTAAACAATATTATAATTAGTTTCTTTTTTTTTTCTTTTTCTTTGTTAATTTATTCTTCCTTTTTTTCCTTCTTCCTCCACCCATCCTGGGTACTGAATCATGTGGTAATCCGACAGGTCCAATGGACTCTTCAGGAATTTCCATATTAATGTTTGAACGTGTCCCTTGTGGCCTTAAATGTTCTATGATTGAGGCAATTGTTGATCTTTCATCATTCCATACTGGATTACTGGGAAGTACTGGTTGTTGTATTATAGGTTTTGATTCTTCATTATTTCTCGTAAATACCTCCTTAATTTTAATTGGTTTCCTGTGGATTTTTAAAAAGGGTAATATTTGATAAACATCTTCACTAGGGGAATGTTCCGTTCCTTTTGTTTGACCAATTTTAAATGGTAATTTATAATTTGCGATATCTTCAATTGAATCAAAATGGAGTTCTCCATAATCATCTTTAAGTTTGATTTTTGAACTACCAAGATATGCTTTACCGTTAGGGTCATCTCTATCTAACATTGGATTACCATTTTGATCTAGAACAACCATTCGTATTATTTCACCATTTTTGCCTCTTTCTTCAAGGTCAAGTACTTCTTCAATAAATGCAGGTAGAACCTCATCATCTACTAAAGGTATATCTTTATCAATTGTTTGGAATGCTCTTTTATAGATATCAAGCCTTTTTTCAGCTGTTCTTCCACCGGGAATGAATGGTTCATCTTCGAAATCAACCGCATCAAGGAATACTTGAGGGGATACACCATCATCAAGATAATTATCACCCCATCGGTCGCGTGCAGCACTCCTGAATTGACTTGTCATAAAATAATCTTTATATTTATCTTTCCCGAACCCGGTCCTTTTCCATGACCGTTTATTACCTAAGAATCCATTTCCTTTGGGTAACCTTGATTTTTCTCTTATCGGGGTTCTTCTTAATGGTTTATCTTTGTGTCTTGTAAGGGCTTTTGATGCCCTTGCTCTTTTTTCTCTTTCCAGGAAGCGGTTACTATCTTTTTGTTGACGTATCCTTCTTGTACTTTCTTTAAAATCTTTTTCTCTTTTTGCTCTTTGTGCTGCTTGATTTGCTACCATCCCTTGTTTAGTAGTTGTACCATATTTGCTCCTTCTTTCCTGAATAAATTTTTCTTTAAGTTCATCGATTGGATTAATTAAGTCTCTTACACCTGATATCCATTTACGTTGTAATGGGTCATCACCTAGTGGAATCTTCATTAAGTCGGATATATCAGGTTCATCTTTATCATCTTCTTCTTTAAGAACATTATCCAAATAACGTTTTCGTTCAGGCCATAGATGTGCAAACTTTGTTTCAGGGACAATCTCATCTTTTGAATCTTTTATAGTATCATTTACAAATAGGATCCTATCAATATGTCCTTCTTTTTTTAATATTTCTTTCATTTTTTTTTCTGTAAATCCTTTTAAATCTTCATTATAAATTGAATTTACATTTTGAAGCATCCTGTATTCAACGTGCTCAAAATCATATAAGACAGTAACATCATCTCCATATTTTTGTTTGAACTCACGAATGAATGGAAGTTTATCAGGTCCAATTTCCTGTTCGTCAATTAATTCTTCATAATAATATAATAAGTTATATATATCAGGGAAATTTACCATATCAATTAAACTTTCCCGCATCCAAGCTATCTGCTCATTGTGAGATCCTAATTTACGCCCCTCTTCATTATACTCTGATGTTGATTCTCTCCCCTCAATTACCAGGTTGAGGCGTCGTTCTGTTGCGTCAAAATGACCCTTTAATTGATTAATGAGATATTTTTCATTTCTATAGATCATTTCATCATTTGATCTAAAGTGTTCTAGGTCATCATGTAAATGAGGCATTACAATTAACGGGGGATTTGAAAAACTTGGTTCTAATTTTTTTTTTAAAAATTCAACTCGAGCAAACACTTTTTTAAATGTTGTGGGATCAGGCGATAAATCTATATCATCTTTATATTCGGTCGTTTCAAACCTTGACTTAAGGTAGTATGTCCAGAAACCAAGTTCAGTAGATGTCATTTTTTGATCAAAACGCACATGGTCTTTTTCAAATCTCCACATACTTTGTGGTTTGATGTATTCTATATAAATTCTTCGATAAAGAATATGCCACGCATACATAATCGCCCATAACTTTGAGATTAATTCTACAATATCTTTATATTCTTCCGAAATTACTTCTTTACTTATACTACGGAAGTCCGTTAAATATTCCTCAATCTTCTTGTTAATTTTTATTTTTAAACTTTCTTGTTTTTCATAGAGTATTAAATGAGTAATAAGAATAGGTGTATAAAATGCTGAATAATTATTAGGTAATTCATACTCTTTTACCCATTCTAAAAGCGAATCTGTCACGGCTGAAGAAGCCGCATCAATTGATGTTGAAACTCTTTCCACCCAGTCATCAAATACATCTTCAGATTCTACCCGGACGGCCAAATCAGAATCCGATTCATCCAATGGATCAAAAACCGTACTAAATACTTGTACTACCTGATGTAATCCGTTTGGTTTAAGGAGTATGACCCCCGGTTTGGACATTTCTTGAGTATATTTAGCGTGGTATTCTTCATTAATTTCTGATTCGACTACTTTCAAGGCAACACGATAATCAAGATCTTGATAATCAAGGTCTTCAGCATCAAGTTGATATGCTTTTGTAACAAAAGCTTTCAATAAAATAACGAGATTAACAAACAATTTTCTTGTTGAAAGTTTTTGAACGGAATCAACTATATTCCCATAACGAGACGCTTGGAGTCCAGCAATATCAGTAAGCTTGGATAGAGGATCTTCAAACAATTTTATATTGAATCCAGGTATTTGCATCACAGCTCGACTTTCGGCAACACCTTCTTTGGGGACCCATTTTACATTCCCTTGACTATCTTTAACCCTATCCCATCTTTCTTTATAATTACTTGATTGACGTTTAAGTGCAGTGCCTTCCATTTCAATATCAAGGGCGGAACGGTACAGTTGAGTTTGTTCTGCATGTTTCAATAAAATATTAATAAAATTAATAAATTTACGACGACTAAATAATCCATCTTCTAATGGCATACGAAAACTAGATGGAAGGAATTCATTATGTATATCATCTATATAATATACTAATTTTGATCCTTCTTCCCAATCAGCACTGAGATATGCATAACCGATTATTGCTGTTAAGGTAACTATTTTTGATATATCATCATCATCATCATCATCTTCCTCTTCATCATCAACCATACCATATTCATCTTGACCTTGATAAATACCACCGTGTAAATGGACTTCTATTCTATCCCACCATTCTTTGGTAAGATTAGGTATATTTTGATTAACTTCATTCTTAAATCTATTAAATTCTTGGTCTCCTTCGTCCCAAGCGATGGGTATGACCTGTTCTCCTTCGGGCCCTCGCCGTACGAAGGCGGGTCGTTCCACAGTACCACCTTTAAAAATATATTTTTCCATATATAATTTAAAATATTTAAAATTTGATTTGATTTTATATATATATATAATAATATGGAAAACTTTTCAAATACTTCTGATGTAACACGTAATAAAATGGTTGAATATTTGAATAGGGTATTAAATGATAATAGACTTTCACGTAAGGTTGAGAAGAGTATTTATAATTATATAATTAGTATTTCTAAAGAGAAGAATATTCAACGTAAGTGGAGTAATTCTATTTTTCTAAAATTATATGAATCAAAAGTCCTATCGATTTATTCAAATCTAAAGAAGGATAGTTATATTAAAAATATAACATTTGAAAAAAGGTTAAAAGGTAATAAAATAAAGGTTAAAGATATTGGTACATTAAGTGTTTACGATATATTTCCAGATAATTGGAAAGATTTACTTAACGCAAAATCAAAAAGGGATAAAATTAAATATCAATTAAAACCTGAAGCGATGACAAACTTATTTAAATGTCATAAATGTGGTAGTCGTGAAACATCATATTATGAGGTTCAGACACGTTCTGCTGATGAACCTATGACTCAATTTATTACATGTCTACAATGTAATAATCATTGGAAACAGTAATTATTGCGTAACTTGATCAATACCAATTCCATCTTTATCTACTTCTTCAACCTTACAATTTCCATCAGTACATACTTGATTTGCCCTGTTACTTGGAAGTACTGTAAGATGGCAATCTTTACATCCATAGAGTTTATCATTTTCTTGATTAATTTCTTTCATAATTTGTTCTGCATTTTCTGTGAGGTGTTGTCTATATTCCCAGTTATTCATTCCTTTTTTATATTTAGTATTTAGATCACAATTAGGGGTGTGATCTCTTAAGAATCTTCCATCAGACATTCTTGCCGGAAAATCATCAAAAAAGTTATCAGGTACTTTTTCCATTTCTATATTTATATATTATATATTTTTTTTATTTTTGATGCGGTTAATTAATTGTTCCTTATTACCGGAAGTTGATAGCTTCATTTTTTGACATATATTTTTTAATTCTTTGATTGATAATGAACGGTCAATCTTATCATCATTTTCTTCTATTTCTACAACATTTCCTTTTCCTTGAATACCTTCAATTTTTATTTCTTTTACTTCTGTTTTTCCTTCTTCTCCTTCTTCTTCTGAACAACTACTTTTTTCTTCATCAGTAAAACTATCTGAGTCAGAACCTATATCTGATGCTGAATCTGACATAGATTCTTGATTATCACTTTTGTTTGAAGAATGATCACTATATTTATCAACATCATCTTCTGTAATATCTAATTTATTTTCTTCAACTTCTTCATCGTAGATTCTTGCCCCTTCACTAATATCATCATTATTTCCCATTTGCATCATTGATGGACCACCTTGAATGATCATACTTGTAATACCGGGTGGGATACCCATCCCCATAAGTAATCCATTATCTATTTCTTGATTCATCATGTTATTCATTGTAGGTATTTGCCCATCCATTTTTATATCTTGATGGCCTTGTATAATGTTTCCTTGTAATATGTCCCCTTGTTCTAAACCTTGACCACCCCCTTGTTCTATATGTTTACTTTCTCCTTGATCTTCTTGACCTTCTTGATCTTCTTGATCTTCTTGATCTCCTTGATCTTCGTGATCTCCTTGATCTTCATGATCATTTTCGTTAATCGATTTTGGCTTAATATTATTTAATTCATTTAGCCTTTCTGTGATGTTATTAATTCGTAACGATATTTTTTTTATTTCAAGAAATCCAATTATAACTATACATATAAATGATATCGCTAAAATAATCAATGGTAAATTGGACTGTATATGTAATTCTTTTAACCCCATTTATAAATTGAGAATATAAAAATCATATAAAATAAACTTATGGATTTTTATATTTGATATAAATAGAATGGAACTATTTAATAAACTTGAAATAAAATTATTAACCTATGATATAATTCGAACAATTACGATACAAATAATTACGCAATTTTTATTTAGTATGAATAATCCATCAATATCATTTATAAGTGATACATTTTTTCAAACGACTTTATTCTTATGTATTGGTATAATATCTTTTTGGTTAATTGTTTATAAAATATTTTTAGAAAATACAATAAAATTAGATATTAAAGATAAATAATAATATTAATCTAAAATAAATGTCATCAACTGATAATAAACCAAAGAAAAGAGGTAGAAAACCTAAGAACCCTTTATTAACTAAAGATGAAAAAGAGAAAAAGAATATTAATATTTCAGAAAATTTAATTATAAAATTAAAGCATACTGAAATTGATAATTATGATGTTACAGGATATTCTAATTGTGATACTAATGATAATGTTGATAACGAAGGTGTTAGTGAATTATGTTGGAATTGTTGTCATAATTTTCATGATAAGGTTTATGGAATACCATTAAAATATACCGATAAAGTGTTTTATATCTATGGAGATTTCTGTTCATTCGAATGTGCATCAAGGTATGCCCTTGATAATTTACGCGAGTATAATTTCTCTGAGATTTATTCATTAATAAATCTTTATAGTAATATTATCTTCAATGAAACACGAAAGATAGAAATAGCACCAAGCCGTTTAATACTAAAAAGTTTTGGAGGTATTCTAACAATTGATGAATATCGTAAAAATTTCCAAAATAAGGATAATTACGATATAAGGATACCACCAATTTTACCTATTAAACATATAGTTAATAAATATGAGGTAAATAATCCAATTAATCAAAATAATTTTAAGTTATATCGTAAGAAACCATTACCATCTGAGAAAAAGAGTATTACATCATCAATGAATTTAATTATTGAGAATTAAGTGGTAAAAAGAAGTTTTGTATTCCATTCATAATTATGATAGCATATAATTTATCATTTTGAATATAATTTATTAATTCTTCATTCAATATTTCATAGGAATCAATATATTTATTTAATTTCATTTCACGTACACCCTTCTTTTTTAATCTTGATGAACGTAAAAATAAAAAATTATATAAGTTTTTAATTTTGAATTTCTCAAGAGACTGTATTAATGAATAATATTTATTATATTCAACATCAATTATATTGTTTAAAAATGTATACTCAAATAAATGATATTCTTGTAATTTTGGTAAATCGCTTGGATTTATATTAAATACACTTTCCATATATATTAATAATTATGAATAAAAATTATTAAACTAAACTCATAAATAAAAGTCATAGTGTTCTGAGTTATTCTTATCAAATGGTTGTGGATAATCAAATATTATTGGTTTATTCAAAGTATTTGGATTTTCTTTCCATTTTTTGTTAAGGTGTAATGAGAGATTATATAGTAATAAATAACCTTCTTGATGGAGATCTTTTGCTAATTTGGTTGTTTCTCTAAGATCTTTTGAATTTATAAAATTATTAAATTTTGCTGCATCAATATATTTTCTTTCATTTGATTCGGTACCCAATGATTGAAATAAATTTACGGATTTTTGTAAATATCCTTGTGCTTTATCAAAATATTGATTGTAATGAAAGAGTTCTTCATTTTCGAGGGTATTGATTGTTTTTATAAATCTTTCCCAATAATACATTCCTTCTTTAAAATTGTAGGGACTTTTTTTTTTATATTTCTTTTTTATCTTTTTAAGGATATTTTCAATATTATTATTGTAGTTTAAAATGGGTTTATTTTTATTCCCTTGATTGATTATTTTTTGACTTATATTTTTTTTAATTTCTCCATATTGATTAATAATAAAGAATAATACAAGGATACTTATTAACAACTTAGTAGTAAGATTATTTAAAAAAAATAATAAAATCAAAAGAATAAATACTGTAATTAATGTATTTTTATTCTTAAAATCTATTTCAGGAAAATGAATCATCGAGTTGATATATTAAAGAAATATAAAATAATTGATAGTACAACTAAAATAATACCAAAGTATAATAAATTATCTTTATTTCCTAAGTAAAGCATGAAAGCAACAATATATTTTTTAAAATTAACATAGAAACTTTCTTCTTCGCCATATAATTTAGATTCTAAAGTAACTTCATGTATTTGATACATATAATCTTTTGAAAAATTACCAATCATATCAACAGTATTTTCTATAATTTTATTTAAAGTGAGATCAAGTATTGTTTCTCTATTTTTTTGTTCGTATTCTTTCATTATCTTTTTCGTTGTTTCTTCTTCAAACTCTGAATAAAGTGGTTTATTTGTTTCTTCATAACCTATTAATCCTGGTCTTGATTCTGTATCTTCAATCAGTGCCATATATATTAATGATTTATTTTAAATATATGGAATTAAATGTACATTCCCTAAAAACATTCTACGACAACAATATTTATCAATTCCCAATTTATCAAGAGCTTTTCCTTCAATTGATTTCTTAATACGGCCTTCTTTAACATCAATATATTCAATATCTAGTTCAGATTGAACTGTCTCATTTGAATCTTTTTTTCCTTCTAATGCGAGTTTAACAAATGGTGTCCACTTATCTCCTGTAATATTTCCACAAGTAAAACAACGGATTGGTATAATCATTTATAATATATTTATACTATATTTTTAAATTATTATCAAATTTTATTATTTAATAATAATTATTTAATAATAATTTATTAATATTATAGAAAATGTTGGTTTATCCATTTTTAGACAAAGAAAAAAATATGCTTCTTGAACCTTTATCCTGCATATTTCGAATGATCCTTCTTAATTATAAAAATGAAGGTGTTAAAATATCAATTGTTAATAATTCAATCCAATACAATGAACCTTCCTATTATCAAGGTTTTTTTAGAAGTGTTAATGGAGATACAAGAGAAGATTTACATAATCTATACAATCCATTCTTAAAAGCATTTGAATGGTATTCAGTCAAAGAAAATGAAAAGTTTAAATATTTTTATCAAAAATGCAATGATGGATTAACTAAATTGCTCAAAAGTTATGATAAAGGAAGTATTATTCATTATACTTTAACACATTATTGTAAGATGTTTAAAGATGTGATTGATCAAAAAGATATTGAAATTGAAGGAGAAGAAGAATCTCCCTTATTGGATAACTTTCAATCTTTCTGGAAAAAAGAAGAAATTACAATACTTTATCGTATCTTGACATATCTAGATACATGTGAAGATGAAGTAGAAAAAGAAACATATTTAGCAACAGTAAATAATATACTTACAATGAAAGAAAAGAAAGTTTATGATTATATTTATAAATCAAGTACAAGTTATAATTAACTTAATGGGGGAAAATCATCTTCGGATGTAATATCAAATGTAGCTCTATCATCCCCTACAGTTGTTTCCTCTTGTTGATCTCTATGTTTCAAAACATTAATATGTTTGAACTTTTTTTCATATTTTTTAGGTTCATAATCATTTACTTCGTGGTAAGTAGCATTGATTTCCTTTCCATCCAATCCATACCGATCAAACTTGTATGCATCCAAGGAACGTGGAAGGATACCCGATTCTAAATTAAACTTACCTAGACTTCTTATTGGTCTTTCTAATTGAAAATCAATATCAATATAGTTACATTTTAAATTGAACTCTGTAATAATTTCTTTTTTTAAGGATGATATACTATCATTAAGCGCACATTCTATCTTTTTTGTAATGTTATCATCATTAGTAATTAAAAATACTATCATATAATCTATTATAAATTATAAAAAAAACTTTAAATATTTATTTAGTGTTTATTTAGGGTTTATATGTACACCCTTGTCCTCCTTTCTGTGAACGTCTTTTTGATTTTCTCTTTGATGATTTTCTCTTTGATGATTTTCTCTTTGATGATTTTCTCTTTGTAGATCCACGTTTCTTCTTTTCTTCAATACGTACAGGTCCAAAAGTACCTTTCTTGAAAGTCCATCCAGCTCTCTTAAGGTTTTTAGTCTTCTTGGCGGATTTACTTGCTTTTTTTGATTTAATATTTCCATTTTTATCTTGAAATAATGCTGATTTTTTTAATCCACCGGGGGTTTCTCTTGCGGTACCATTCCATACTTGTCTTTTGGATCCAACTCTTTGTTTAAACATTTATACTATATTCAATATTTTTTTTAAATTTGATATTTCATTAACGAAACTTAATAAAGTATGTAATATTACCATTTTTCAATATGACCTGTTGGAAGAAGAAATCTCGTAATAAAGTTTATCCACAAGAAGAAGAAGAAGAAGAAACGGCCATTGAAATACCGGATGAAAGATTGACCGCGGAATTCATGGATAAGTTTGAAAAAGAAGTCATCTATTGTGGAGGATGTAAGACACCATTTAATATCCAATCAAAAGAACTTAAAATACATTGTAATATCTGTAATCGATTCTTCCATTGTAAAATTGCAGGTGAATGTTTAGGTAATGATTGTCATATAAATGGACATAGAGCACGATATTGTTATGATTGTGTTGGTAGAATAGTTACTAAAGATACTTGTTATTGTAAAGATTGTTTGAGTGATAATTAAATCATCGTATTATATAACATCCGGTTTAAGTTATTAAAAATTTCTTTATAAACATCCATAAGTATATAATAATATTTATAATTGATTGAGTTATGTATCATTTGTATTGTTTGAAGGTATGTTTTTACTTTAATTATATCTTGAGGATCATTTATTTTTTTAAGTTTGTAGGGTTCATCTATTGAATATCCAATTAATTCAGATAGATTATTAAGTACTGTAATATATCTTTCACCTTCATTTTGATTAAAAAGAGTTTTTTCAATTGTTTTAATACTATTGAGGAATAAGAAGCTATTTTTAAATATCCTTATATTCCATAATAATTTTTTATTTTTTTCATCAATAGAATTAAAATTGGGTACACTAACAATTTTTCTATCTTTATGGATCATGTTATTTAAAACTGGTTCAAAATTTTTGAATACCTTATAATTTTCATAGATAGATTTATGATTCCCAATAATTTCTGGTAATTCTCCTCTCATTAAATTACGGTAATCAATATTTCCATAAAAAATAATATTCCCTTTATTATCCATCCCTCTTCTCCCAGCTCTCCCGGACATTTGTAAATATTCTTCTCGTGTAAATGGTTTATTAATACCTAGAAAACATGAGGTCCTTACAGGTAGATCAATTCCAAGACACAATGTTTTATCAGAAATAACGATCCCAATTTCTTTATCGGAAAGTAATTTTTGAAGGATCCAATTATATTCATCCGGCATATTTTCAATATATAATCCAATACCTCTTTTTAACATTTGAAATAATGGGCTTTCATAGGATATTTTAATCCCTAATGTTTTTTTAATTTCCCTCCTGATATTCCTTATTGTATCAGCATCCATTGGTTTATTTGTTTTGGTAAAAATAAATTTCTTATGTTTCTGAAAAATATCTTGTAAATTAAAATCAGGATTCATAATAAATTGATTCATCTCTTCTTTTAGATTACTAATTTGAAGGTTAATTAATTGACTTTCATTATCATTTGATTTAAGATATTTAATTTTTTGTTCATAAAAATCAATTACACTCGTAATGAATGAATTTTTCTCACGATTGTCAAATATATCCATTTTTTCTTTGATCTCAAAATTAGGGTTTGTTGAATGAACCTTAATATTTGATTTGTAAATTTCACGTTTCGTTAAATATTCTTGAAATAGTTCATCTTTTTTCTTTAGAATATCATAATGATAGGGATATTCTTTTTCTTCATTATCATTTAATAATTTATAAATATGATGAAAAATACCTTTACATACTTGTTCATCGGTATTAAACATAATCATTGGAAACATGTCCTTCTTTTTTACATTATGGATAAAATCAATTATATTATCTTCATCTGATACTTTTACATTTTCTTGAAAATGGTCAAGTACCTCTTTAACTTCATTAGGATACTTAGAATTAAAATCAACTAATTTTTGTTTAATAAACCTTTCATAGTCTCTACAATCATTTAGTGTAACTAATCGTTTATCAAAATAATCATCTGGAGAGCATCCATCAAGGATATCTGTTTCTTCATCTATTTCTTCAAAAATATTATCTATTTGTTCCCATAAACAAGCACAATCATTTGGTGTGTAAGTGATTGGACTCTTTAAAAAATTATCATCAATTTTATCAAATCCCGATAATGGATGTAGTTTCTTGAGTTTATTTTCATTCCATATCCACCTTTGATGATTAATAAATCGTTGATTATATTCAATATAATTAATTTTTTTATCTGGATTAATCTTCTGAAATATTTCTTTTAAGAATTCTATATTCTTAATTGTAGCTGATAAGGCAAGGAAATTACAAGGGATCATTTTTAATAGATTTTCATATATGTCTCCATCTTCTTTCTTATTGAGGTTATGGATTTCATCAAATACTACATAATCAAAATTAGTCCCTATATTAAGTATATTATTTTCAACTTCAAAGGGTGTTCCAATAAATATATTTGTTTTGGAATCATAAGAATAATGTGAAAGATTATCAACTAAGAAGTGTACTTTATATCCCATATGGATAAAATGAGAACCTACTTGATAAACAACTGGTTTTGCAGGACATATATATAATATCTTTTTATGGAAAATACCAGATGACATAGCAATAAATGATTTACCAGATGATGTAGGTGCTTTAACAATTACACTTTCTTTCTTTTTTACATGATTAATTACTTTTATTTGCCAATCTTCAAATGAATATGATTTTTTTTCCCAATAATTAAGGGGTGGTAACATATCACCAACTTCTTTCATCATATAAAGGTGATAATCATAATTATCTAATAGATTATCAACCTTATTAACTATTTCGTTATTCTTAATTTTATCTTTTAAAGAAAAAAAGAGTAAAATAATATATTTCATATTTTCTTTTTTATTTTCCCAAAAATGAGACAGTAATTTTAGTTGATATTCAAGAATACCTTCTTCTGTTTTTAATTTTGTTAAAGGATAAAATGGATCTTCATTAATCGATGATTTGAATAAGTATTCAATTTTATTCTTATCATCTTCTATATTTTCCTTCATTCTTTTTTCATTTTGTGCTTGAATAATAATATCTTTTTTCTTGATTACTTTTTTTTTATTCTTATTATAATTTTTTTTCTTATTTTTATGTTCATATTTCTCAACGCTATCTTCAATCATATGTTTCAAATTAACATTAATATTTGATGATAGATCTCTCAAAAAAATAGAAAGTTGTTGTTTATCTATTTTTTGTTTTTGAATAAAATTCATATTCTATTTAACCTATATAGTTATATAGCAAATGTTTTAAATAACTTATTTACAACCGTAGTGTATTAATTCTTGTGATTTATCTATAGATTTAATTTTATAGGGTGTTTTACAGAAAATCTTTTTATTTTCAGATTCTTCATTACTACTACATTTTAGAGTTCTTTCTCCACAATTATCACTATTAGAATTACATTTATCAAATGATAAGTTATATAATTCTTTAATATTATTTGGAATATCACAAGATACAGGCAAACATTGACCATTAAATTGAATTCCATCTTCATTACAGTCTATTAACATTAATTCAGTATCATTTTCATCAGAAGGTAAAAAGGAATATCCAGGAGAACATTCAAAATTAAATGAACAATCATTTATATTTCCGGATGTTATACATTTATTTTCAATTGTATCGTCTTTATTCTCAAGTATTAATTGAATAAGGTTTTCTTTTGGTGAATTATGATTTAATAGAGTATCTGTGCCTTCTTTATTTGAGATAGTT
>MDTC01142702.1_pt1 | contig 17036 bp, 15 predicted proteins | sample 811181 | NCBI WGS metagenome assembly MDTC01 (sample SAMN05326644, study PRJNA326480) | marine metagenome | isolation source: seawater | place: Pacific Ocean: North | collected 2011 | reverse complement strand
TTCCTAAAAAAGGTATTTTTAATAATCCTTTTTTGAAAATAAAGTAAAAATTATCAATTTCAAATTTATAAATCATCGCACAAATTACAATAAAATCTATTGTTGAATTATGATTAGAAACTAAAATATTAACTTTGTTAGAATCAGATTTTAATATTTTTCCAAATATTTTAATTTTATTTACTAAAGTTTTTTCTAATTCTACTAAACAAATTCCTGATGAAATAAATTTTGAATTCATTCTATTTTTATCTTTTGTTAAAGCTACTTTAATTAACCAATTAAATATTATATGTATTACAATTTTAAATAATCCTGTAAAATTTTTAAACATTATTAATTAATCTCAATATTTATACTTCTTTTAAAACGCGGTGGAATAGAGGGTATATCAAATTTTTCCTCAATAACTTGTCTATCAAAATATTTGTTTAACTTATGATATTCAACATCTGGACTTTGATAGTAACATACTGCTGGCCAAATAAATTCATTATTCAAGTTCCAAACATCAATTACATATGGACATACTTCATGTACTAAATGATGAGAAGAATTTATATTTATTGATAGTAAACTTAAGATATCATATGCAAAACTTGCTAATATATACATTTTTCTATTACCTTTCATAAATGCTATTAAACTATTTCTTAATTCAATAGAATTATCTTTTTCAATTGATTTTAATAAAAACAAAAATCTTTTACTCTGCGATTTTTCAATAATTTTTTCAGAATTATTTTCTAAATATTTATTTAAAATATTTCTGATATATTGATATTTTTTTGAGCTATTATGAAGTGAGCATTTATTATTTTCACCACAATAAAACTCACATCCATTAACACTACATTTACTCATCTAGAATTATCTAGAAAAATTTTTTTGTTAAGCAAATGTTCTGAATAGTTCGTCTCTACCATGTAAAGTTATGTGATGTCGATTAAAATGATTTAATATTAATCCTACGAATGTTGAATATGAAATCAAAAATAAAAATCCAACAGTTAGTAACATTAATTCAAAAGTTTTTTTCTTTTTAAACATATTCATTATTCCAAATTTTTGATATGGTAGTAGTTGAAATTTTTATATCAAAGTTTTCTTTAATAAATAACCTAGCTTCTTTAGTGCTTTTAAATCTATTTTTCATGTTGATAACTTTATTTATAGTTTCATTATCATATTTTAAAGCTTTTTTGTTCTCATTATTATTATTTATGGAATAATCTAAATCGATTCCTTTACTTGTCATTATCCAACCCTTTACATTAATATCATTTCTATCTATCATATCATGACACTTTTGACATACTACCAATAAATTATAAAACTTATTTTTCATTATATGAGGATTTAACTTATTAATATTATTTTTATCAAAATCCTTTTGCCAATTAATATGATGACATTCTAAATTTTGGTTAGATTGACAAAAATAACATTCTTCCAAAACTAAATCTGAATTATACCTAGATTTTTTTACATTATCAAATTCATTCATAATTTGATGAGTTCTATTATTGAAATCTTTATCTCTCATTAAATATTTTGCTACTTGCAAGCCATAAAATTTCTCACCTGCACCTTCGGTTAACTCCCTTTCATACATAATTGTTTCATTTTCATCATCATAACTTACTTTTAAATGATAAGGTTTTACTCTTTTTATATTTTTAACACATGGTAATTCTGCAATTTTATGTAAATGGGTTGCAGTTATAAAGCTTGTATCTGAATTACTTAAAGTTTCAAGCATGTAAGCTACTATTATATTGGCAGATTTTTCTTCGGTGCCTCTACAGATCTCATCCCCAATAACTAGAGTATTTTTATTATTTCTTTTTAAAATCGACATTAGCTCAATCATTTCTACCATGAATGAACTTAATCCTCTATAAATATCATCATTACCATTTATTCTTGTAAAAATATTCCTATATGGATAATAAACAAATTCTTTAGCTGCCACAAAATATCCTATTTGTGATAAAATTAAGTTTAGACCAATTGATTTCATAAGTGTAGATTTACCTGAACTATTAATACCAAATAAAAGAATTCCATTTAATTGCTCTCCTAAAGAAATATCATGCGGATGATAAATTACTTTATCATTTATTTGTTCAACTATAGGATGACGCATTTGTTTGCTACAAAAAAATGATTTACCATCTAGCTTATCATCAATTTCGGGTTTACAATATCCTAACTTTTTAGAAGTAATAGATCCAGAATTAATAAAATCAATGAGACCTATAATATTACAATAAAGACGCAAATCTTTACCATTTGAATCAATAATATTTTTAATTTCTTTGTAGAAAATCTCTTTCATTTTCTTTACTAACTTTTGTTTATATTTTACTAATTCACCTGATAAATCAATTAATCTTTTACATTTAATTTTAGTATTTGAACTTCTAGGCATTTCAATAAAGTCTAACTCATCAGATTTAATTTCAATTGAACCAACCTTTAAATTTTTCTTTTTTTCTAAACTAGATTTTAATAATTTACATCTTCTATTAGTTAAAATAAGGTAGTGACCATCTCTATCATTAAATTTTACATTGATTAACTCTTTATCTTTATAGAAATAATTTTTGTCATCAATCAAACTAGATAGTGATTTTACTAATTCAGATAAAAAGTTGTTACAAGAATCAATATCCTTTTGAATAGAATCTATTTCTGAGTAAATTCCTTCTTTAAAAAAACTAATATCATCTTCAAGATAATTAACAAAATTAATTTTCTCCATCTTTTCTAAATCAAATCTATCATCCCAATAATTTTCAAAATCTATTAATTTATTTATCATTTCTTCAAAAGATAATGAAGATTGAGATTTTAATTCAAAAAAATCAATATCTAATAAATTTCTAAGTATACAAGTAAAATTTTTTAGTGACTTAAATAATTGTGAAATTTCAGCAGGATTAACAATATTAATCTCCATTTTTCTAATAATTTTCTCTATATCTAGGATATTTTCTAAATAAATACTAATTTTTGATGATACATCGTTAGAAATAAATTTTTCAATCAGATTATATCTACTATTCAAAATATCAACATTTGAAATTGGATTTGAAAGCTGGCCTCTTAAAAATCTTTTACCTAAAATTGATTTAGTAGATGAAATTACACTAAATAAAGATTTATTATTTGATGGTAAAACATTAAGCTGATCTAAAGCTCTATTTCCTAAATATAGATTATTTTCATTTTCGAACAATTCTGGAATTAGGAGCTTATTAATTAAATTTAATTGATGATTTCTAACATAATCTAACAATGCTACTAATGAAATTCTAGACCAATTTAAATGTGATAATCCTATGTTTTCAATAGGTGACAACATATTTTCAAATTTAAATATAGAATCTAGTATTTCAGTTTGATATTTAATTTTATTATATTTTGAATAATTTTCTAATTTATAGGTAATGTTTTTGTTTAATTTTAAATAAGAATTTATTTCATTGATAGTCATGTTAGATACTTTTTCATCTTCATTAAAATTAAAATAAATTATTATTTCTTGAGGCGGAAACATTTCTAAGAATCTAATAGTATCATCTAGAGATAAGTGGATATCATTTTTTTTTGAATATGATTCATAAAAGAAACCTTTTCCAGTAGATAAATCATAACATGACATTCCACATCCTAATAATAAATTTACTGATGAAATTTTATCAAAATACAAAGATACTAAAAAATTAGGCCTCGCAACATTATAATTTTTTGTTTTACTAATAAATGTAGCTGGTGATTCAATTCTTGTTACTTTTCTTTCCGGATTTGGAGGTTCTGATACTTGATCTATTACTACAACTGTATAATTTAAATCCACCAATTTTTCTACAAAATTATCAATTACATGAATAGGAAATCCTAACATTCTAGGGTTTGAAGTAGAAATTTCTTTTTTACTATTTTTAGATGTACAAATAACATCCAAGTCCTGTGCAATTTTTTCTAAATTAAGTCCATCATTATTAGTTGAATAACACTCATGAAATGATCCAACTTGCATTAGAATTATAGTTCTATCAAATCCATAAATATTAGAATAATAATTATGAATTTTAAAATAATCTTTTACTTTGATTTCTTTTGGGTAATCCATTTTATTAAAATTAAAAGTTATTCTTTATGCATTTATCAAGATTGATGAGACATCATGAAATGAAATTAAGAGTTTCAAATTAAATTATTTTATAAATTAAATTAAATGTCAGAAGAAATTAATGATATAATTGAAGATTTTACTAATGAGAAAAAATCAAATTCATCTTATAGTATCTCATCTAATAGTGAATCTTTTGAAGAAATTTCTCATCAGGAGAATATTAATTTAGTAAATAGTAAACGTCAAGATGAATTTTTATTTTATAACAATCATTCACCAACAGATTCTAATAATAATGTAGCAACAGAATTTGAATTAAATACTATAGAAAAATCATACTTTACCTCATCAGAGCTAGATAATAGAAAAGAAGACATTATAAAACTATTTTATTTATTTGATGTAGTTATTTTAACAGATGATTATAGAATAAAATTAGTAAGTAAAACTGGATGGAATTGCTTTTGGAAATCAAAAAAATATATTAATCCTGAAGAATTTCCAGGAATATTATTTTTATCTTTTAATTCAATAAATTTAATAAAAAAGTCAATTACAAAACATAATGACGATATTTTACATAGTGATTCAGAAAATTTCCATAAGGAGTTGAAATATCAAATTTGTTTTGATGAAGGAGATATTTACAAAAATATGGTATATAAAAAAATTCAAATAAAAGATAAGTTATTATTTGTACCTATGAGTAAATATCAACTAAAATTGACTGAATATAGGTTAAGAGGATTTTGTCAGATTATGGAAGAACTAGGAGCAGTTGAAATTGAAATAGAATTTAATAATGGTATGGTTGAAAGTTCAAAAACCAAATCTAAAGTAAGTTCTACAGATTATAATTATATAGCAGGTTCATTAGGGTTTACAGCATCGTCTGAAAACTCAGATAACAAAGAAATAACATATAAATTAATTTATCCTAAACATAATACATTTATTTTAAATTCAAAAGTAATAAAAAAGAAAATCATGAGTGGTAGATATATTATTAGTAAAAAAAATTTTGACTCAAATTTAGAATTACAGTATATTATTGATTCAAGATGTAGACATTTTATTACCAATTACTCTACAGTTTTTACTTTAGATAATTCTGTTTCATATGATTTTAAATTAATAGGAAAATTACAAGCTAATAAATTTAATTTAGGATTTGAAAGTTCATCTGAACACATGAAAAATTTAAAACTATCAATAAATACAAAAGTAAAATTTTGTGATCAAAAAAGTTCTGCAAAAAATTTATTAGGTGATAATGTAAGTTGGGATTCTATAGGATTTAATTACTTAGTAGGAACTTTAAGTGAAGAAACTTTCAAAGATGACGGCATCTTTAAAATAATTTTCTTTGTACATAAATATATTGATAAGGTGATTTTTTATAAGAATAAGGAATATTATTATAATATAAAAAAGATTTATAAAATTATGAATAAAGAATTTAGTTTTATCGAATATCGAGACTTGTTATTAGAACATTTTAATATTCATTCACATTGGTTACATTTTTTAAATTTCATTGATATACTAGTGTTCAAGTCTGTTTCTTACGATAAGTTAGGATTTTTAGTTTTAATGTCTCAGTCAGATTTAAGTGCTTTTCAAAAAAATCAAAAAATATTAAATTTTATTAGACATTCCGCTACAAAGCAAAAAATCGAAGAACAGTTTTGGGAAATGTTAGAACCAAATAATTATTATTCAGCAGTTAGAAAATTAGATAAAGAGTATGATATTTTAAGTAAATTTAATTGGTTTAATTTAGAAAAACTGTTATATGATCTAAAAAAGTATAAAACTAAAAAACAATTAAGTCAAAATGAAATAAATTATGTAGATATTTATGAAAATTTTATTCTTGGACATAAATCATTACAATTTGAACATAATATTAAGCCTTTTTTAATAAAATATATAAATAATAATTATTCAGAGAGAATTAATAAGATTGAGCCATATTTATCAGGATTAATATTCAATATAATTAGAAAGAGACATTTATTATATTATGATATAAATACTGATGAAAAACTAAAGCAATTAATAGAAACTAAGATTATTCAAATTGAAGAAGGTCAACTATTCTTTACAAATATCTTTGAGATAGTGAAAGATTATGATAAAATTGAATTATCTGACCCTAGTAGTAACTTGTACAAAGATTTGTTCCCATTTATCCAAACTGATGATTTTAAAGAAAAATATCCTTATATCTACAGAAAATTAACTTACATTTTAGATGATTATTCAGATGTATCAAGGTTTGTAAAATTTTGTAAAGAATCAAATATTTATAAAAGTATAAAATCAGTATGTTTAGATATAATAAAAAAAATAATATTCATTGATTATAAATTTAATATTGATAATATTGAATTAGACAAATTAGGATTTAATTACTTATTATTAAATTTGAGAACATTAGGTAGCTGTAAAACCTCAATTGATAAAATAATATTTTTTAAGAACTTATCAAATTTCATTATTAGTCAGAAAATTTCTGATTTTAAAGAAAATATAATTTCTCTAGAAAACTTAGAAGAAAATTTAAGACAACAAATTTTGAAATGTGGTGATTTTAATAATTTAATAGATATTTGCTATAATTATTTGAATAATAAGTATAATTTAAATATTGATACAGAATTCTATTATTTAATGAAAAAATAGTTTAATTGTTAAAATTAAAATATAAAATTAATTAATAAATATGGAAACAACTGAAACATACTTGAATCTAAATTCAGAACAGTTTAGTTCCTGGCTAAATGAATTTGATGCGAAGTATAAAAATGTCGAAAAAAATTTGTTAACTTCAGAAGAGAATATGTCTGAAAAAGATGTAAAAAAAAATTCAATTGATGAAGTAGAATCTGATTCGGAACAGGAAATAGAATCAGAAAGTAATAATTCTGATAATAAAGATTCGGACATTTTTATAAAGAAAAATATTAGTGAGACACCTGATTTTTATTCAGATAATTCATCATCAAGAATATTTTTAAATAGAAAAATTTTAGTTAAAAAGCAAAAAGCAGACAATATTTTAGATTCTTCCGAAAGAAAATCTGAAATAATTTCTGAAAACAAAAGCGAAAAAAAATATAAAGAAATTAAAGAGATAAAGGTTGAAACTATAAAAGAAGAAACAATTTTAAGTCTTTATGAGTTAGATAACTTAATTCCAAAAATGGATCATAAACCAATAAAAGTAAATCAAAAAAAGGATGAGATAAATAAGAAAGATGAGGGAAAGAAATTAAGTGGTGTAGCTTTATATAAATTAATTTCAAGAAGAAAATCATAACTTACTTAAATATTCTCCAAACTTAAATTTTAAAAAGTCTTTGAAAATATTATAATTGTCTTTTAAATCATACCAATTAATATTGTATGCTTTAACAAATGACCTAATTACTTTATACATTAATTCAAATCCTTCATGGCTCTTGATAATCTTTAAATATTTTTTTAAATGAGAAAATTCTGGGTATTCAGATACCCATTTAATCATTTTTTTATGAAAAAAAGTAGTTACCGATTTTCTTAAGGTCTTATCTTTATTTACGTCTATATACTCAATTAGTGTTCCTATTACAGCAGGAGGGGGGAAATATTTTCTTACTGTTATTTTAGGTTTTTTTTCTACCATATTTCTTATTTAGATATTTTTTAAAATCATGTATTAAATTAAAATTAAAATCATCAGAATTCTTAGAATTCATCCAATAGCTTATAAAATCTAAAAGCTCTTTGTTTATTTGAATTTCAGTGATATCTGTAAACTTTAAAAGTATTTCTTTTATTATTGGAAAAAGAGCCTCATTATATTTTTTTAAATCATCTATATTTTGTCTAATCCATATATCAAGGATAAAGTTAATTTCTTCTATATATTCTGAATTTATATTTTCGTTAATAAATTCATTTAGTGAATCAATATCAGTAATATTATAAAAGGATAATATCAACTCATAATCAAAATTAATATGAGGAATATTAATATTATCTTCAATTTCTCTTTCTGTTGCAGGAATTGTTAAGTCTAAAGCTAGTGCTGGTTTTTTATTATCTTTTCCTAAATTGTTTACGAAACATTCCTCTTTATCTGATTTTGTATAAAAATTAAAATAAATTGGGTGAAAAGAACCTAATTTGTAGAATTTTGAAATACATTTTAATTTTCTATTATTTTTAGACATTAAATAAATTTATATTTTTTTTTTAATTCAACTTAAAGCTAAATTGCTCCAATAAATTAATGAGTGATACAGAAAGTTACTCCGAAACATCAATATCTTCAGATGAGAACCTTGATCAAAATGTAAATAATTTAAATCTGAAGAGTAAAATTTTAAATAACTATAATATTATTGATGAATTAGGAAGTGGTTCATATTCGAGAGTATGGTTAGGATTCAATATTGAGAATAATAGATTTTATGCAATTAAGGTCCAAAATCCTGAAGATTATAAAGATGGTGTTTCTGAAATAAAAATTTTGAAAAGTCTACCAAAACATAAAAATTTACTAAATTTGAAAGAATATTTTATAGTGAAAAGTGATGAAGATAAATACTTATGTTCTTGTTATGAATTGTGTTGTGGAAATTTAGATGGATTTATTAGAAAAGGAGAGTACAAAAATGGATTAAGAATTGATTTAGCAAAAAAAATTTTCAAACAGCTAATCGAAGGTTTGAATATTATTCATAGTAATTGTAATTTAATTCATTGTGATATAAAAACTGACAATATATTGTTAAGAGGTCAAAGCAATAAAGAAAAAAGAATAATTAATTTATATAAAGATTTTAATTTTCCAGAAAAATATTTGGAAGCAAAGAAGAAGTTCTGGACTGATGCTGGTAAAAATTTAGATAAAATTAAAAAAATGAAATCAGAAGAAAAATTAAAAATAAGAAAAACTGTTCATTCAAATATATGTTACAACCTTGAAGAACAATTAAATCACGAAAATGAAATTGAAACAAAAATTGATATTTCTCTAATTGAAAATCCGGAAATAGTTATTGCTGATTTTGGAGCTGCATGCACTGAAGATGAATCTTATGAAGAAGATTTCGGAACGAGATATTATAGAGCTCCGGAAGTTGTCTTACTAGGTGAAACTACAAATAAAGTTGATATTTGGGCTGCTGGGTGTATTTTATATGAATTAATTGAAGGTAATTTTTTATTTGATCCAGATAAAGATAAATTTAAATCAAGAGATTACTATCATCTTTTAGAAATGACAAAAGTGTCTGGAAAATTTTCAAAAAAATTTTTGAAAACAACCAAGAATTGGAAACAATTTTTTGATAGAGAATATGATCTAAAAGATACAGAATATAGAGAATATTATGATTGGAATGAGCTTTTAGGTAAAATTGATGATGATAAATTAAGAAATTTAATAACTGATCTTTTAAAAAAAATGTTAAATTTAAATCCTTCTCAGAGACCTTCCGCAAAAGAAATCTTAAGACACCAATGGCTGGTGGAGGAGTGTCAGGAACACCAACCTGAATAATACATACAATTAATTCATTTTTATAATTTTAGACTTTTTGTTCTGTTCGTATAATATTTACAATTAATTATTACTTTGAGGCAGCTGAAGGAGCAAGTGAATTATATACTCGTGAATAAGTAGTCCATTCTTTACTCATTATATCAGGCACCAGTTTTCCCTCATGAAAAATTCTTTCATTAAATAATCCTTCAGTACCAGGAGTTCCCTGTGGGACTGTACCTGGTAAAATACCGTTTGACAAATTTAAACATAACCCTAACCCAGGATTACTTGCTACAATCGTAGCACCAGAAGTATTTGAACTAGATGGCATAATGATAATTAATTTAAGCAGTTGGGAAGTTTTTTATTTTTCAATTTTTTTGTAAATGTGAAATCTTTTAATTTTATAAAAAAATTGTTTTTTTACATGACTAAATATATTAAAATGTTTTTCTACTTAATTATATATATATGGATTACTTTCATAAATACAATAAATATAAAAATAAATATTTAAATCTTAAAAACAATATAGGTGGTGCTGCACTCGTTCCTACGGAAAGATATAGTGAACTTACTGATGAGAAAAAACTAAGTTCAATTAGCGAATGGGAGGATGAACATTATCTAATTTTTTTGAATATTTTATTAATATGTGTAGGAATACGAAACTGTTATTTGTATCCATCTAATTTAAGTATTGAATATAATAAAAAATATCTTGACGAAGTTTTATCTATTCTAGAAATTAAAGAATTACAATATTTAAAAAATTATATAGAGTTATCAGGAGTAAATATATTTTTATATGACGATGAAAATGACAAGTATGTTAAAAAAGAGGGAATTTTACTGAAAAAAAAAGACATAGACATAGATTATGATAAAATGGGATTAGGAGAAAAAGCTAGTACAATAAATGAAGTATATATAGGAGAAATGTTAGGATTTGTTCAATGTTCTGGACAAGATAAAGCTAGTAATGTTCATGAATTAATATTTCCAGGAAATGGTATGACTTTTATGCAGTTTAAATGTGAAGATTCTAATAATATAATGTTAAATCTAGAGGATTTATGGGAGTTTTTAAAAGAAAATGAGTATCTTAATAATATAATAACCAAATATATTTATAATAATAACAATTTATTTTTTTATTATACAATTAACAAAACAAAAGAAAATAAAAAAGCTTGGACGTTATCAGAAGAAGGGATTGAGGAAATAGAAATGTAATAACCAAATAAATTTTTATCTATCTTCTCATTTTTTTCCTTATTTTGCAAATAAAATATTTATATTCTAGTAGTATATATTATGTCGAATCAAAAATTTAGTATAAAAGATCTTGTGGTGAAAATTGATGTTTATAAAATGATTGTTGATTTAAATTATCCTGAAAATAGAAATTTCGAATCAGGTGTTGGTTCAGGTTTTTTCATTACAGATTCGTTAATTCTTACCTGTTATCATGTTGTTGAGAATTCAACACAAATACAAATATTTAAGTCAGGAAATGAACAACCATATCAAGCTATAGTTAAATCTATATATCCTGATGATGATTTAGCAGTAATTCAATGTATAACGGAAGATGGTAAATCTGAATTATTTAAGAAAAAAGATTTTAGAATCCCATATAAAATCATCAGCCAAGATGATATTAAAAAGATTGAGGGTGATAAAGAATTAGAAGGTAATGAAGATGTTACTATGAAAATTCAAATTTATGGATTTCCTTTAGGAGAACCAGGATTAAAATCTGCTACTGGAACTATTTCAGGATATTTTAATTCAGTATTTCAAGTTACAGCACCAGTAAATCCAGGAAATTCAGGAGGTCCTTTAGTTTACAATGGAAAAATAATAGGAATCAATGCTCGAAAAATTGTAAGTTCTAATATTGATAATGTTGCTTATGCAATACCTTTTAAAAGATTTTTAATTTATGCATCTGGGCCTAAAAAACCTATTAATTTAAAACCAAAACTTAATATAAATTTTCAATTTATTACCGATATAGAGCAATATAATAAATTTAAAATAAGTGAAAAAAACATACTTGATTCAGAAGGTAATTTTTTTGGAACAAGAATAACTAAAATTTTTAAAGAATCAAATTTTTATATAGCTGGGTTGAGAAAAAACGATTATTTATTAAAATGGGATGGTAAAGAAATTGATAAATTTGGAAAAATTTATTTTGATGGAAATAAAATTTCTATAAATAATATAAATTTATGGTATTATGTTGGTAAAGAAATTGAATTAGAATACTTTTCAGAACTTGAAGAAAAATTAAAAAAAATTAGTTTAATCTTAAATTCAAGAGGAATTTTACCTGAATTTTACTATTTATCAACTTTAACAAATAGAAATATAGATTTTTATCCATCATTTAAATATTTTTACAAAATATCAAATTTAGTCATTTCAGTAGTAACCATACAACATACACAAGAATTGGATAAATTACATAGTATAAGTATGGAATCAAAAATTTTTATATTAAATAACCTTTATCAAATGAGAGGTAAATTTTTAGTTTATTTAACAGAAGCTGATTCTATTCATTTTAAAAAAAATTTACCTCAAGGAAATTTAATATATAAAATAAATGATAATATTATAGAAAATGTAGATATACTAAAAGATTTGGAAGATAATGGTCAAATTAATTCTATTGAATTTTTTGATGGCTCAAAATTTTTTATTTAATATTTTGTCATTTGTACTAATCTTGCTACTGCTAAATTAGTATTAATTTCTTTTATTTGTAAAACAAAATATGGGAGAATGAGATTATTATAATCACGTAATAAATAAAACCTTTGTTTTTGATAAGTTTTTTTATGTATGAAACAATGTAAATTTAATATTTCTTCATGTTCATCGATTTGATAAGGAATTCCATTAATATTACCCCAAACTAAATTATTTGATTTATTTTTAAAATCAAAATAATCAGTACTTAATTTAGAAATATCATCTTTTAAAGAATCCTGTTCAGATTTTAGTACTTCAGTTCTTGTTGACATAATAGTTAGCTTATTCAGAAGTGATGTATTAGAATTTCTTAATTTGATATCTTCGTTTTCTAACTCTGCGTTCTTTTTATTTAAATCATCAATATCACAATTAATTTTATTTATAGAATTTCCATTTGATATTATCTTTTCGGAAACTACCAGTAAATCTTTTTGAAGAGAACCTATATCTTTTTCATTTCCATCTGAAATAACATGGATATCTTGAATTGTGTCATTAATACTATCAAAATTATCATTTATTGTAGAAATTTGACTATTTAACAAACCAGAAACTAACTTTAATTCACCTTTAATATTATTAATATTTTTATTTTGTTTAGTATCATTTTCATCAACTTTGTCTTCCAAATTTTCTATTTTATTACCTTGATTTTTTATATTATCTTTATCAATATTAATATTTTTATTTATAGATTCAATCTCTTCATTATTTTCAATAAAATAATTTTTTAGTTGAAATTTTATCATTTCTATTCTTGCGTTAACACTGTTAATTTCAGGATTTTCTGAAACAAAATTAGGATATAATTTATTATCAACAAACTCTAATATCTTATTAATTGATTTTGGTTGTTTTGTAGTTTTAACTGAATCTATTTTATCTAAGAAAAATGTTGACTTATAATTAACAACATAAGGTTTAATTCCTTTTAAAATTATCTCACTCTTTTCGGTACCAGCTTTTAAATATTTTTTCTTAAATAAACTTGCATTACCTTTAATATTATATCTAAATAATGTATCAATTTCTTGTATTGGTTTTCTTTCGTCAATTAAAAAATTAAAAATTTCTATTCCACATGTTGGGCCATAACTAGTACAATCAAACCAATTATTTTTTACAATATAATAATTATCCTCATTATCGAAAGTGATATCAGTATCATTTATTATAACAGTAGAATATAATTGTAAAACTAAATTTCTGTATTGATTCAAGTTAGACAAATTAATTTCATCACTAAATTGATACCAATTCAAAAGTAAAGAATTTGAATCGTTAATATTATTTACTGGTTTTGCTCCTTCTAATTCAATCCCTTTTAAGTTCTCGAACGTTAAAAATCTAAACTTAAATCTTTTATCAATTTTAAATTTGTAACATAAATTAGATAATCTGCTTTCAATATTAATAATTTTTGAATATGTCATACTATATTATTAATTATATTTAAAAATTAATTATGGTATAAAATTTAAATTAATTTTATAAAAAAATTGATTGAAAAAATTTAAAAAATAAACGTATATATATATATAATGCCTCCTAAAAAGAAGCCTACTAAAAATTTAAGTAAGAAACAAGATGAAATTTCATCAGAATCTGAAGAATCTGAAGATTCTTTAAAATCATCTGAAAAAGAAGAGCTTTCCGATGAAATAGCTTTAAATACAGAATCAGAAATTGATGAATGTGATTTAGAGCAGATGATTGAAGACGATAACGAATATTTTAATAATGATCAAACAAGTGAAATACAAGTTGAAACTAAACAAAATATAGTTACAGGAAAAAACAGAAAAACAAATCCAAGACTAACAAAATATGAAATGGTTCGAATTATAGGAGAGAGAACAAAGCAATTAGTTATGGGAGCTAAACCATTAGTAAAAAACTATCAGGATTTAGCTCATGAACAAATAGCTATTGAAGAATTAAAAAATAATATGATTCCATTTAAGATTAAAAGACCTATGCCTAATAACTCTATTGAAATATGGGAATTAAACGAATTGAGTAAAAATCATCTTAATTTAAACTAGATTCCAGCTATAGTGGCATACGCAACAAATATAAGTTAGATTATAGCTTTTAGGAATCTTCATAAAGACAGCTTCTCTAATATTAGGGTCTTTATGTGTAATACAATTTACATTTTTGCAAACATAATCTCTGGTTCTAGGAAGAATTGGATCTAAAGTTAATAATTTATTATCTTCTAAAGTATTTACGGTTTTGGTATTATCCATTACATTAAACTCATATAATTTTACTGTTTCCTCAATTTGTTTTTTATATCCACAATTAGAACAAGACAAATCTGCTTCAGAAATGTTACTTTTAAACAATAAATTTAATTTATTTTTATCATTTTGATTAAGTTTTTGATATTTCTTATTTTTTTCTAAATCATTCTTATTAAAAATTGCTTTATACTCATTTAAATTCTTATCCAATAATTTTAAAGCCTCAATTACTGTTTTTACCTCTTTTTTTTCATTTTCTACTTCACTACTAAATGCTAAAGATTTAGATATTCCTAAACTATATGTGCAATCTGGGCAAAAAAAAACCATGTTATTTATATTAAACCTTATATTTTAAATCAAATTTAATTCATTTTTTTTTGAAAATAGAGGCATTATTTCACTAAATTCACTTTCTAATTTAAAAAAATCAAGAATCATTTTACTTCTAATAAAGTATATACATTTTACAACTTCGAAAATACCATTAATTAACTTATAAGATTTTAAATCATTACTTAAATACTTGTAATTTTTTTTTGTTTCTTCAATAATCTCTTTTTTGAAGATATAAAATTGTGATTTCTCTGGATTATCTTTAGAAAATTCTTTTAAAATACTGATAATGGCAATTTTAAAATTATAATATGTTAAATATTTATTATAAGTTATTGATATAATATCGTCAGATTTAATATCTTCATATCCTGGTTCATTTTTAATAGGAAATTCATTTAGTAAAGACTGGATTGATAACAATACACTCCTTAGATTCATTATATTTTTCCAACCAGGACCAGACCAAGTTCCTAAAATTGATAAACAAACTTTTCCATTTTCATAAAGATTGGGATTAAATCTTATATTACCACCTGTAGTAAGAAGTTTTACAGATGGATTTTTTTCTGGATAGTTTCTAGGAAATTTGATTTCGAATAAATAAAAACCTCCAAAATATGGAGTATTTTTAGGTCCAATTATCAAAGCATAATTGTGAAATATATTTTCTTCGTTTATATGTAAATAGATTCCTTCAGGTTTGTTATTATTAAAATTAATAAAATCCTGAACGATTCTTAATTTTGTTTTGCTCATTAATATACTAAGAAATATTTATTTAAATAGTAAAATAACATTATACTTTTTAGTGCAAAATAATATATTATAATAATTATACGTTGATAATAGCATCAATTAAAATAATCATATTTTTTCTATTTAGTAACATGCTTTTTAACCATCTAAAATATACATGTACCTTTAACAAATTTCACGATGACCATCATAATAATAGAATATGTATTTTATACAAATATTTCCTATGATGATACCCATCTACCTATAGATCTTTAAATTAAAAAAATTTGAAATTTTTATTTAAAAATTTCAAATCTATAGTTATATAATAAAAACCCATGACTCAAAATAATATTAATCGTAATATGCAGAAAAAATATCGAGAAAAGCTTGAAAAATTCTTAGAAAAGCACAGATTGTCTAGAGATGTTGATATTTCACCAACTCACGTCACTATGGACCCTGTCTTTCCTGGAAGGTATTCTCTCGATAAAAATGCAAAAAAGAAATTACATAAACTGTTAAAGGAAGCAAATAAGTTTGATGTTAATATATCTTTAGCAGAAAAACCCAAAGATTTTGCTCCAATCACAGTTGATATAGATTTGAAATTACCAAAAGAAGATTACAGTGGAAATCGGTTGTATAGCGAAAATTTTATTATGAGGTCAATAGACTTATACAGAAATGGAATCAAAAAATATTTAGATGTTAATGATTCTCAATTACAAGCATGTGTATTAGAAAAACAGGAAGTGAAAGATGAAGGTTTAATAGTTAAAGATGGGATACATTTAATTTTTCCATTAATATGTGCTCACTTCAAAATACGACATTTAGTAAGAGATTACGTTGTTTCTGAAGCAAATAAGGAATCTATTTTCAATAAGTATGCTAAAGGACCAGAAGAAATATTTGATAAAGCAGTTGTTAGCTCCAATTTTTGGATAATGTATGGAAACGCAAAGCCCAATCATAAACCATATAAATTGACGCAAATAATTGCACATGATGATTCAGAACTTTCTATTAGCGATTTTGTTGATGATGAAAGTAAACTAGTTGATATTTTTTCACTCCAAAACAAAAACTGGAAAGAATCAAATGCAACACCATTAAATAGTTCATATTCAGAAGATGATATTGAGTATGAATGTAATGACAAAGGAATAGATAATACAAATGTAACAAATCAAGAAGAAATTATTCCGTTGAGTAAAGAAGAAGAATTTAGAAAAGCAAAATATTTGGTATCTCT
>MDTC01051934.1_pt1 | contig 17036 bp, 24 predicted proteins | sample 811181 | NCBI WGS metagenome assembly MDTC01 (sample SAMN05326644, study PRJNA326480) | marine metagenome | isolation source: seawater | place: Pacific Ocean: North | collected 2011 | reverse complement strand
CCGCCACCTCCACCAACTTTTTCTTATTTTGGATACTACTTATAATTAAGGAGATATTATAATGAAGTTAATTATGGAAAATTGGACAAAATTTAAAAACCTCCAAGAATCTCAGGCTTTGACGCCTGATGAACAGAGCAGATTACCAGAACTAGGACGAGAAGAGCAATTTTCTGTCATAAGGATGGTTCATGATTTTCTACGTGCCCAGCATGATTATGTAATGTCTGATGGTCCACTAGAAGATGATAAGCTTGCAAAAGTTATCATGGCGAAAAACAAACTGGGAGAACTTGAGGGTGAATCTAAGCTATACGCAAATGAACTAATCGCAATTCATGTCGAACGTTTTGGTGATAAAGCAGGAGCCCCGGCAAGCGCTCTAGAGAAAGAGCCCGAAGCAGATGAAAGGGAAAGGTCACCCCTTGGTCCCAATGATATAGACATCGACGCATTTTAATTCCCGCCACCTCCACCAACTTTTCTTATTTTGGAAACTACTTACTGTAAGGAGATTTTATTATGAAAATCACAAAGCAGTTATTGAGAGAAATAATTGAGGAAGAAATCAAAGGTTTATTGAATGAGGCTTCTAGTGGCGCTCGGGAACTGAAAATGTTTGTTCCCAATTGGAATAATTTTGAGTTGAACTTACCTTTTGAAAACTCTCCAATTCGAGCAAAAATACATAAAGAAATAATGCATCACGTAAATATCATGGCGAAATCAGCACCGAACATGCAAGAGAATTATAGCGCCACGACAATTTTCGCCAACCAAGCAGCCGCAATTTTAGGTATCTTGAAAAAATACGCAAATCAAAAGAAGTAACCTCCCGCCACCTCCACCAACTTTTCTTATTTTGGAGGCTTATTAAATTATCCATACTATTTAAAATATGGAAACAAAAGGAGGAAATCTTTAAATGAAGATTACAAAACAATATCTAAGAAGATTAATTAACGAGCAGATGCAGAACTTGCTCAACGAGCGCGGTGATGGATCGAATCCCACGGGCCGGCTTTTGAAGAGAATGAGGGCAGCATCGGAGGCACTCGCGCAAAATCGCAATCATGAAGTCGCATTGAGGGATTTATGGGATGCAGTTGTAGAGGTGATTCCTGATGCAGCCGGGCAACGAATGCATAAATAGTTTAAAGAAACAATCAGAGGAAACATCGTGAATATCTCAAAAAAATATCTGCTGAAAATTATTAAAGAAGAGTGTGAGAAAATTTTAGAACAAGAAACAGCCACCGATTCAGAAGAAGGCGATAAAGCTGGAATGGCAGCACTAGATAAAGATGCTGAAGAAGAAAGAAGGAAAGGCTTGAGTAAAATGAGCAGCGGCATCGACATTGCTCCTCATGTCCTCAGATATCTGAAAAAAGCGCATGAAAAATATAATTATATAATGCATAATCGCGACCGCGTACATGCAGCCGATCGAGTTAATGCGGAAGCTATTCTTCATATAATAAACGCTGTAGAGCTTCTGAATGACCCATCCGTTCTCAAAAAATGAAAACTTAACAGTTGTTCTTGAATTATAACCCTTCTAATATGATTACACTGACTAAATTTGCAGCAAATAAAATTAAAACACTACTCATTGAAAAAGAAGAGACTGGAATTAGAGCTGGCGTCCCAGGCGCCGGCTGTTCTGGTTTTACTTACCAATTAAAACTTGATAACCAAAAAGAAAATGATAGAGTAATAGAGAGCAACGGAGTTTTTGTATATGTTGATCCTAAAAGTTTTTTATATCTAATGGGAACAGAGATAGATTTTGTTGATGAACTAAATCAATCTGGATTTAAGTTCGTGAACCCTAACGCAAAAAGAACTTGTGGTTGCGGTGAAAGTTTCTCAATCTAAAAACTACTTATTATTATGAAACATAAACTTATAATGGAAAACTGGAAGCGCTACTTGAATGAGGTGCATGAAGCAGAAGTAGCCGGCACAAAGGCCTTCGCCGCAGAAGGCAAAGAAAAGGTTTGCGTTTTCGCATATAAAATTAAAAAAAATGGAGCAAATCTTCAAGAATTTTCTGTAGGAATTTTTATGGGTTTCCATTTTGTATGGAAAAAAGGTTTAGAGAAGACAGACAAGAGGCTTGCGAAGGCTCAAAATGTTCAAGATCTAGACGCGTTCTGCAAAGGCTGGTCTCACCCATGGGGTATGTCTCTCTAACTCCCGCCACCTCCACCAACTTTTCTTATATTGGAAACTATTTAATATTATGAAACTTATAATGGAAAATTGGAAAGGGTTTGAAGAGCAAATTATAACCGAGACCCAGGTCCGAAGCCTAGTCACCACATGGTCGCGAGCTATCATGACTCTTTTGACCCAGAAAACAAAGAACTCAAACCCAGAAGACACACTAAGGGAAGCCTTTAATATCCAGTATAACAATTGGAGTTGGAAACTTGGAAAAGACCCTTATGCAGACGGTTTTCAGGATGGCCTGCCTGACGAGTACTCAGGTTCATCTTCTGATTATCGAGGGCGCCAGCGACGCTCCAACAGAAAAGTTGGAATATCCCCAATAGAGGTCTTTAATTTAAGGGTAATTTTAAGAAGCAGCGAACATGATTCGCGACCTTTTGTGGTCGCCGGCAGTTTTGGCTCAAAAGATCAAATATTTGTTGATGCAAATTCTGAATATTCATTAGAAAGGACAGAATTAAATATAAAAATTATAATCAATGAGTTAGAAGTAAGTACTGTAGCTCTTTTCCGCAAACAACTAGAGAACATCCGAATCAAAATTACAGAAGCATTAGCTCATGAATTAACTCATGCGCGCCAAGCTGCCACCGCCAGCTCGAAAACAGTTGAACTCGGGAAAGATTTGAGCTATTATATGAGTTCTCATGAAATCGAAGCCCACGCTCGAGGATACTACGAAAAGGCGAAGAGGTTTAATTTAACATTTGAGGACGTGGTAAACAAGAGTATAGAAAATGTAAAGAAGACATCAGAATTCGACATAGAGGATTATTATAAAGAAATAAAAAAAGCAGAATTAGAAGGAGACTCTAATTTCGCCAGCGCCCTTTATAAAAAGATTGAAAGTAAGGATGAGTTAGTTAGAGGATTACCGATGTGGAAATCAGCACTAATGGCTTATGCAAGGGCCCAGCTTCCATGCGCTCAAAAGATAAATGGTCAACCCCTATATTCGAAAGGTTGTAAACCGGATAAAGAAGAGGGTTCGATATATTCAAATATGTTATCAAGATTCAAAAGCTGGGCTGGTATTTGATACTAAATCGATTCCATGACCATAAGAGCTAGCCACCTCCACCAAATTCTTCACCCAATTATCACACAACTGTTTCATCTATTATTAATCCTGAAGTCTAAGTATAGAACTAGACATAAAGGATTACTAAAATGGAAACCATATTAAGCATATTCACTGTATTTCTGACGCTCTTCGCAGTTATTGACATGCCAGGTAACGTTCCTCTCATTATTAGGCTTAGAGAAGAGAATGGCAAGGTAGATTCAGCTAAATCAACAATCATCGCAACAATAATAATGGTTTCGATACTCTTTATAGGGAAAACCTTATTTAACTTGCTAGGTATTGAAACTTTTCACTTTGCTCTAGCCGGCTCAATGCTTATTTTATATTTTGGAGTAAAGATGGTCTTGGGTATAGAGTCTCGTGGCGACCCGGATCCCGTACCTGCGACCATCTTTCCTATCGCCTTCCCTATTATCGCAGGACCCGGAACTTTATCAACAATCATGTCTTTGACTCAAAACCTACCAGACTCCGTAATAATCGCCGGAATTATACTAAATTCATTAGTTATTTTTATTTTTCTAAAATCCGCGGATTGGATCCAGCAAAAGCTTGGCACTATTGGGATTAAAATCGTAGAAAGAATTTTTGGCATTCTTTTGATAGCTATAGGTATGAAAATGTTGATTAATTCTTTGGTTTTGAGTATAGACTTCGCCAACAAAGCTTTGACGATTGCAACATGAAAAAAATAATATGCCTCTATAGCAAATTGTTTTCTAAAAAAGCTTGGAAACAATGCACTGCCCGCACTGACACAACATTGATATATAACTGTTGTATAAAGGAAGAGGGTCACCGCGGCTTTCATTTGACTGCAACAACTCAACGTTGGTTGTGATTTTTTACAAAATATATACTACTTATTAATATGAAATTAATAATGGAAAGCTGGCGAAACTTCCTAAAAGAGGACGCCAATACCGGTGATCCTTCTTTCGACCGACACCCTCCACAATTTGACCAAATTGCTTGTCCCCCGCGCTCTGGTCAAGCGGGCCCTGAATCAACACATATAATAGGCTTATTAAACTATATCAATACTTCTATAATAAGTGGAACATCGAATACTCAAGACAATGCCCAAGAGTCGATAGCAAAAATTCTTGCTTGCTTGCTAACCAACTCGCGAGCCCTTGAAGATAGGGACTTAATCTTATCGATGAATCCTGAAGAAGCATCACAATATAAGCAGGAAATTCAAGGACAAGTATCAACCGAGGTATCAGAGATATTAACTGTAATTTATGGTATAATTATAGATCTTGTGTTTCATGATTGGGTATATAATAAAATTATTGTCAGCCCCTCACGCTTAAATGGTCTGAGAAAGCACATAAAGACCTTGAAGAAAAGCAGCTCCTCAGCCATGACTCAAGTTGCAACCCAAGGATATTCGTCGGTTCACACTCTTGGCTACGACGCGACGCTTGGCGTTATAGAAAAAGCAGCATTATATCGAAAAGCAAGGAAGGACCAAGATCTTGAAACATATTTAAATAATTTAGAGTCCAATTCTCTAGAGCATCTTTTAAATTTCATAGCAGGACCCGAGCATGCACCTAAGATCCTTCAGTCTCTAGCAAAAATAGAAAATAGAAAAATCAACGAACAGGAAGACGATACCAAGCTTAAAGGAATCGGAACAAACATGACTGAACAATTACAAGCTTTTCTACTGGGTGTCCTTAAAAATGTGGTTGCTACTGTTGCCAGGCTGATAGTTTCTTTCGCTGCGAAATTAATACCAAAAGGCCCCATGCGCTCCGCCGCAAAATTACTTACCTGGTTATATTTCGTCTATACCGTGTATAATGCTAATCAGTTACATAGTAAATTGTATACAAACCCAGAAAAAGCAGCAAAAGACTGTATCAGTGAGACGTTTGATAATATATATTGTGAGATTAGAAGCAACACTTGAAATAGTTGGTATAAAAATCCTAAGAGAGGAAAAAAATGAAACTAATAATGGAAAACTGGCGTAAATTTGTTAACGAAGAAAAATCAAAAGGCCTTTGGGCAAATATACATGCAAAAAGAAAAAGAGGGGAACCACCTGCTAAGCCGGGTGACGAGGATTATCCCGAAACGCTAGAAATTGAAGAGTCTGAGGAAAATAAGAAAGAAACCGAAATAGAGACGCTCGATGAAAAGAAAAAGAAAAAGAAGAAACCTTGCAAACCTTCCAAGGGAAAGAGGTTTGCTAAAAGGGTAAAAGGTAAATGCCGTTCGTTTGGTCAAAAAGGGAAGGCAAAGGACGGAGGCGACCGTATCCGACCCGGCACCAAAAAAGGCGATGCTTATTGTGCCCGTTCATTTAAAATTAAAAAATGCAAAAATCCACCCTGCGCGAATGCTCTCTCAAGAAAAAAGTGGAAGTGCCGCGGCAAAAAATCGGTAGCATGATAATTAAAGCTACCCTTAAGAGAGGGTGGGTCTCTCCTCGAGGTAAATACTACCCTCCCGGGACAACTTTTGTTTTTGATAGAGTCGACACGAGAAATAAGAGAATTATCTACAACTTTAAGATCCCCCAAGACTCATACGGTACCGTTGCCTTCAAAGACTCCATCTTCAAGAAATTATCAGAAGAAGAAGTTATATTACGCAAGCTAAGAGAAAAAGAAAAGAATGAACATATGAAAAAATCTCGGGATCCTATCTTGTATCTTTTGAGGAATTCTTTTTAAATTTCAATAATTCAAACTTTTGTTGTCAAATTTTACTAATTAATTAAGATCGCTAGACCATCTATGGGGACCCTACATGAATAACAAGACAATAAAATTAAAAATAACAGAATATGCAGCCAGCACATGTGCTAGCGGTCCTGGTAAGTATAAGAATTCTCACCATGGTGAAGAGGCTCGTATGCATAGGACCACGCTAGCTCATCTAGTAGCGGATACGACTGTCCTACTTGACCTGGTCACTGACGAAGACGATTTACCTGAGTGGCTTGAAGCGAAGATCACAAAGGCAGGAGACTATATGTCATCAGCAGCTCGATACATCGCAGGAAATAAAGCAAGAGATCACGGCCAATTAGAAGAAGAACTAACCATGCCACTGGACAGAAACCGCGCCTTGGAGCAAGTAGAGGCAATGTTAGCCAACATAAAAAATAACCTATCAGCTATGGACGATAATGAGATTCAGGACCTGATAAATAGATTATCTCCTCGAGTGTAATTATGAAATATTGGGTTCATGAAGAAGGAAGTAAAGGCCAAGAAGTAAAGAGAATTCAGCAAGTCTTGAATCTCGAACCAGACGGCGATTTTGGCCCCATAACAAAACAAGCAGTAAAGCAATACCAATCTGAAAATGGCCTTACGATAGATTCTAAAGTCGGACCAGCAACTCGAGCCTCCATGGCAATAGAGATCTACGCAGGGATAGACATTAGTGCCTATCAGAAGAATATAGATTGGAATACCTTAAAACAATCAGGCCTGGCTAATTTCTGTTGGATCAAAACAACAGAGGGTAATAGTCATGTACAGAAAACAATTAAATCACATTTCTCCGGAGCTAAGTCAGTCAATATCCCCGCCGGCGGCTATCACTTCGCAAGACCAGATCTGCATGATGATCCCCACAAGGAAATAGAGAATTTTGCAAAAAACTGCCCAGTTTTCACTGGTGGTATGAGACCAGTTTTAGACTTCGAAACTGCCGGCGCCCACACCGCAAACTCATTAAGAGATTGGGTTTTGACGTTTCTAAGGCAAACTGAGAAAAAGCTTGGCACCAAGCCAATCCTTTATACTGGAGGGAACATGGTGAAGTATCACTTGAACAGGGATACAACTGGCTTGGACGAGTATGAATTATGGCATGCCTACTATAGCCAAAAAGCCTTTAAGTCAGGGATTAAAAAAGATCGTTTAGGAAATTGGAATGATTGGTCAATATGGCAGTGGACTGGCTCTGGCAGCATTCAAGGCATCCCCGGCGATGTTGATCGTAATTGGCTCCCAGGGGGAGAATCTGCTTTTTCTAACCTGCGTGTAAGGTAACTGAGGAAGCAAAGGAGAAAAAAAATGTTGATGACAGAAATATTACAATATTGGAGAAGCTTCAAAGAAAAAGAAGCAAACTTGCAAGAACAAGAAGCAACTCCCTGGCTGTCTATGGATAATAGTCTAGAGGGAGGAATCACAGTGGACTACCCTCCAGAGGAAGACCTAGAGCCCCCAGAATCAATTCGTCGACCAGAGCCAGAAAAAACAAAGAAATCAGCTGTTATAGGGAGTCTCCGCGGAACCGGCAAAAAGCCAAAATACAAAACAAAAACAATAACAAATGACGACGGCACAAAGACTACTAAAAAAATAAAAATCAGGGCGCCAGCACCATTTGGTTTGTTTTTTAACGGGGAGCATATGGGAACAGACCCTCGGTGGATACTAGGTGCAAACAAGCAGGGCAATGGAAAGAAGAATCATTATGGAACTAACGAGCTAATAAAAACAATAAAAAAAGGTATCGCACACGTCCATTCAACTAAGCAGGAAGAGTATGATAAACTATGGCTAGCCTATATCCTCGGTGAACCAAAGGGATCTACTGTAGTACCAGACGACCAGAGATATATTGATTTTCTAAAAAAAGAGAAGATCATCCCAGAAAGCACCCAACCTTTACTAATAGAGGATTTAGGCCTTGCAGCACATCATACTGATATATATGGAAATACTTACCACGGAGGACATAAAGTCCCTGGCCATGGATCCCATCAGACCGGCCAAGATGGAGATTTAGGTTTCTATATGATGCCTGGATATGAGATGGTTGAAGGGTTCAGAGTAGCATCTCCTCCTAGAAAATTGCTGAAAGGTTTTCTAGATAGGAAAGAACTAGAAAATATGGTAACAACTTTAAGCACAGAAGGCTCAACTGAGAAAAAAGAAAAAACAAAAAGAAGACGAGCCCAAGACCTCTTAACCAGTCTGAAGAACAGACTAGGCACGTTTGACCCAATAAGGACCTGGAAGCTGATATCAGGAATGGTCAATTCAGGCTTAATTAATCGCACGATTATTGATAAATCCTTCTTCTCTGCATTGAAGCGCGCTAGCCGGCTGTGCGGCGAGGCTAGTCTTTATTCAAAGGCCACTTTTATAGGAAATGTTCCAAACCATAAAAATCACATACATATAAGAGTGAATGCTCCAGAGTCTGTGAAAAGAGGCACCCCATTAGCTAAAAAGTTATTAAAATCTTTTAAGAAAAATAGAAATACAAAAGTTTGGATCAAATCTAAAGGAAAAAAGAAAGCAGTCACTCCTGGTCAAGACCTTTACCCTGAGAGAAACCCCTTTGTTGATATAGTCGACACTGCAACAAGCGGCCTAGACAAGGTAGCCGCCAGAACTACGAGAAAATAGTATTTGATATTTTTATAGTTATTTGATATAATTTTAAAATGTTAAGAATAATTGGAAAAATACCACACAAGGTAACAATTGCATGCTCCGGCGGAATCGATTCAATGGTTGTTTCTCATTTCCTTACACGTGGCAAGAGAGACGTTAGCTTGGCTTATTTTGATCACGACACCATTCACTCAAAAGAAGCGCTTTCTTTTGTAGAAAATTATGCATTTCAGCATAGTTTAAATCTAGTTATTGGTAAGATCAAGGGGTTTAAAGGCAAAAGATCACTTGAGGAATTCTGGAGGGATGAAAGATATGCTTTTTTCAACAGGCTTCGCAGTAACTTTATTATTACTTGTCATCACCTCGATGACTGTGTAGAGACTTGGCTTATGTCTAGTTTCCATGGAAATGGAAAAGTTATTCCGTACAAAAGAGATCCAAATATATATAGGCCCTTTCTTTTGACAGATAAAAAATCAATACTATCATACGCAGAGAACCATAGCATTCCGTGGACTGAAGATCCTTCAAACCAGCACACAAATCATATGAGAAATCACATACGTCATAACGTCATACCAGCCGTTTTGAAAGTAAATCCAGGAATTCGCAAAACTATTCGAAAAAAACTGCTTGAACTTTATGTTAAATAGGTGTATATTGTTCATGTGGGGGCCTCTAGCTCAATTGGTCAGAGCATCCGGCTCATAACCGGCAGGTTCGCGGTTCAAGTCCGCGGAGGCCCACTAACTTAATAAAAAATTATGATAAATATTGCAACATTATTGATAATTACGACGTTTTATAGCCCTCTAGGTTTAGACTGGGGCAAAGAGCACGCAAAACCTCCTAAAGTAGAGGGCTATAGATACTATACGGGTTCAATAAAATCAGGATCTTTGACTTATCTAAACAAAACTCTTCTTTTGTCGATGGAGACAGAGGTTCAGCTTTATTTCTCAAACAATAAATTATCAAAGGCTTTACTTATCTTCGGTCCAAGAGGAATTACGGATTCTAATTGTCTAGCAAGATATAACTTAGTTCTTAAATTTTTAACAAAAAAGTATGGACCCCCACAACATCGAGTCCACCGCGATGCATCGATCATCAACGAGTTAATCTATTCTTCCAAGTGCCATGCAATAAAAACTGGCATAAAGGAAGCAAGAGCATACTGGGCTAATGGTGCCAATGGTTTCACAATCACCGCGGCATTACTGGGGGACCATGAAGGCATATATATAGAAATATTATATACTAGCATAAAGAATATAAAAAAGTTCAATAAAGAGCAGAAAAAACAAATATTAAAGAAACTTTCGAGGGAGATATAAATTGAGAGATTATTTTTGGGGATCCACAACAGAGGGTCCAGAAGAAGAGGATGGTATGACGCCTCATGACTATGCGTCTGAAAGCAAAGGCCACGCGTCAGAAGATCACAACATTGTAGATTTTAGTCATAATAGGATTTACTTTTATTCCGGTGTAACGCGACCTAAGATATTAAAGCTTAATAAAGGCATTTTTAATATGAATATTTCAATGCTGTCTAAGACAGGGCCGCTTGAGTACGCACCGCCCCCAATCAAACTTCACATAAACAGTTACGGCGGTTCGGTCTTTGCAGGCTTATCAGCAGTAGATTATATAAAGAACTCTAAAGTTCCAGTACACACAGTAATTGATGGCTGCGCAGCCTCCGCAGCAACTTTAATGTCTTGTGTGGGAGAACGCCGCTTTATGCATAAGAATGCATGCATGTTGGTTCACCAACTTTCAGGTCTCATGTGGGGTAAGTTCCAAGAAATGCAAGATGACATGAAAAACTCAGAAATGCTAATGAAGAAAATAAAAGATATCTACAGGGAACATACCAAGATACCAAAGAGAGAGATGGATAATCTATTAAAACACGATATTTGGTGGGAAGCCGAAAAGTGCTTAGAATACGGATTGGTAGATGAGCTTATCTAATGGCAAAGCGGAGAAATGAAAATTGAGAGCAATCACATTAGAAGAATCAAGAGAAATAATTAGACCATTCGAAGACAAAGAAGAATTTGTAAGAATATCAGACCACAGGTCCTTTCCTTATAAGGGCCTAGACGAGAATTTCTATAGATTCACAGTAAACATAATGTCTTTGGACTTGTTAATTTCTTTAATGGAACACGAGAAAGTAAAGAATGTGTTTTTCACCGCTGCAGCCCCTGGCCCTGGCCAGGGAATGGATGGTATATCGATGAATTATAAAGTCTATATTCAATACCACCCAGTCGAAGACTAATCACTTTTTAGCTCTAAAGCGGTTCTTAACCTTAATAAGAAACTCTCTTGTCTTCTGATGGTTAGTGATCATAGAGATTTGATTTAACCCAGGATGCACAGCATACACGACTCCCACTATTTTATTTGAGAGGTTTAAGACTACACCTCCACTGGATCCAGGCGCCACTGGAAAAGTCGCCAGCGCTGAGGTTGTGGAGACTACTCCACTATAGATTCCTTTAAATATCGGAACTGTCGGGGGGTGAAAAACACCAAACGGTGCACCCAAATAGTACACTTCATCGCCGGGCCTTGGGGTTTTTGGATCAAACCTTACTCTTGTTTTGATATTCTTGTAGTCTATAGTGGGGATAAAAAGAGCGCATAGGTCTGCAGTGCCATCTTTAGCTGACTGTTGTTCAGATATTATAACATGTGCCGGGTGAAAAAGACCCTTACTGTCTAAGCCGAGAATTATCTCCTGGTGACTAAACGAAAACTTTTTATCATCTGGAAACTTAAAATCAGAAGAACAAACATGACCCGCGGACAAGACAATAGTCTCTCCCATAATTAGATCTATGATTAACCCACTACCAGTGGAGTAGAAGGTTTTCTCTTCGCAAACCTTTGTTTTTCTATTACATTTTTTTATTTTTGCTTCTTTGAACACCTTTACAAAGTTGTCAATTGGGGGCTTTATATATGCATTATTTTTAGATAAAGTGCATGCCGGCGCTAAAAAGAGAGAAATAGTCAATAAAAATAGTATTTTTGTCTGCATATAATATAAATATACTATAAAAAAGCTTTTTTGTTAACAAAAGCTATAGGAGATCTCATGAATTATTACCTAATGGAGATTATGACGACTATCATATTTTCTTTTTTGCCACCGGTATCGGAAACCGCAACCGCTGATTTGTATATATCAATGCCACAATCACCCACTATTCAGTATAATAACCGGGTGCTTTATAGAAAAGCACCCACCTCGTGGTCAAAAACATTTAATAAATAATATTTAATATGATAGGATATTATCACTATTAAGGAAAACAATCTTGGCAAAAAAAACTTACGTCTTAGATACTAACGTATATCTTACAGACGCAGAATCTATAACATCATTTACAAATAACGATATCTTAATACCTTTAAAAGTTTTAGACGAAATCGACAAACATAAAAAAAGGCAAGACACAGTCGGAATGCAAGCCAGATCGACTATTCGCAAATTGGACCAACTTCGAAGTAAGGGAAATCTCGCAAGAGGAGTCCGCCTAGAGAAGGGGAAAGGCATAATTAAAGTTAGGAGTTATAATCCGCTTTGTCTCCCAGACGATCTAGATTTAGAGGATTCAGACAACCAAATTATAGCAACAGCACTTTCGGAAATGGAAGAAAACAAATCCCGAAAAGTTGTTGTAGTATCTAGAGATATTAATATGAGAGTCAAGTGTGATGCTCTCGGAATACTCACAGAGGATTTTCAGGTTGAAAAAGTTGTTGCCAAATCAGATGATCTTTATTCTGGATTGTGTGAAGTGTTGGTCGACGATCAGATCATAGAAAACTTTTATGAAGATAAGCCCGTTCATCTAGATGAGAGTTATGCCTTCTGTCCGCATCAATTCATCATGATGATTTCTAATTCAAACCCTAAGAAGTCAGCCCTAGCCAAGTTTGTTAGTAAAAATGAACCATTAAGAAAAGTTTTAAAGTCGACCGCATGGGAAACAAAACCCCGGAACAAAGAGCAACAGTTTGCCTTAAATCTTTTAATGGATCCACAGATACCAGTAGTCAGTCTTATTGGTAAAGCCGGCTCAGGTAAAACCCTGCTGGCCCTCGCTGCAGGCTTGGAGCAGACACTCGGAGGAAAACCGGTCTACAAGAAGATAGTAGTTACCAAGCCCGTTGAACCAGTGGGCAAAGATATTGGCTTCTTACCAGGTACTCTAGAGGAAAAAATGCTACCATGGCTAGCACCCATACAAGATAACTTGCAATTTCTTATGGGAGATGATAGAATGACCCTAGACATGTATCAAGAAAAAGGCCAAATAGAAATAGAAGCAATGACATTCATCCGCGGAAGATCAATATCAAACGCATTCATTGTCATCGATGAAGTGCAAAATATGACACAGCACGAGATCAAGACTGTTTTAACGCGCGTCGGAGAAGGCACTAAGATCGTCCTTACAGGGGACATTGAACAGATTGACAACGTGTATATAGATGCAACCAACAATGGCCTCTCATACGTCGTAGAGCGCCTTAAAGATGAAAGCATAACTGGCCACATAACATTATTGAAAGGAGAAAGGTCAAAAGTCGCAACAATTGCCGCTTTAAAATTATAATTATGGAAATAGAAAAAACCAAAGATCAAGTAATCGGAAAAGAAGAGTCGAAATTGAAGGATCTCATTGTTGACTTTGTCGGAAACAAAACAAACCCGGAGAATGAAGAAGTTACTATCTCCCACATAGCAGAGGTCTTCGCAGAAGAATTCCCAGAGTTTATTATAGCCATGGCCGAAGAAAACTGGATCAATGGCTACACCCAAGCTCTAAACGATGTCGAGTTTGTAAAGAATCAGAAAAAAGAAGATGCCACTAAAGAACTTCATTAAAAACAAGCAAAAAAATAAAAAACATTTTGTATGGAACGATATAGAAGTGTTCATAAAAGATCCTATATCTACGACTGACTTTAGTATACAAGACGTTTTATCTGAAGTGGGAAAACTAATACCGAAGCAATTGCTTAGTAACCTGGATTCAATTTATGTAGGTCAATTTGATTTCCTTAAAGACAGAGAAGTACAAGCAAGTTATGAAAATTCTAGTATATTTGTAACGAACGAACAAGACGACTTAGAAGACATGACAGATGATTTAGTTCACGAAATTGCACATTCAGTAGAAGAAATCAGAGCAGAGCACATCTATTCTGATGGTAAACTGGAAAGAGAATTTATAGCAAAAAGAAAAAGTTTGTTTTCGATATTGAGTTCTGAGGGACATGATATGGACCTAATTAAGTACTTGGATGTTGAATATGATTATGAATTTGATCAATTTCTCTACCAAGAGGTTGGTTATACTGCTTTATCGATAATGACTGCAAACCTTTTCTATTCACCCTATGCTGCAACATCATTGAGAGAATATTTTGCAAATGGCTTCGAAGCCTATTACCATCTCAAAGAAGGCGCGCATTTACAAAGGCTATCACCAGAGCTTTTCAAGAAGATTTATGGATTAACAGAGGTAAGCTATGATACAGAGCATTGAAAAAAAAGTAATAGGAGAGAAGTTAGAAGTCAAGGTAGTCTGCAATGTAAGGAGGTATTCAAAAAATCCAGTAATCCTCTTGACAACTGATAAATTAATTGATATACTAAATAAAGAATACAAAATAGCAGAGGTAATAGAAGAGCCTCTTGTTAAAGTTGGAAATTCGAATATCAAGAAAGTCTCGCATACTGGCCAATGGGTTTTTAGATTAGAAAAGAAAAAACAAGCCCGTAAAACAGCTACCAGAAAAAAACAACCCCAAACTCCGCAAGATGAGAAACCTTCGATTCGAAACAGAATTTCTAAATTAGTAAAAGACTAAAAAAAAGAAGAAAACAATTGAGAGAAATCAAAGAGAAGAAGATCAGTTATTCTGAATTTAAAATTTGGAATGAATGCACGCATAAACATAAACTAATATACATCGACGAATTGCCACATTTTTCGAGTAACGAGTATACCGCATTTGGTACCGCTATTCACAAAGCATGTGAAGAGAAAATAGTAGATCCATCAGTCGACGCCTTGGCAGTGTTTGAGGAAAGTTTCTTAGAAGGTCTAAGAGAGATAAAGGAAGAAAACAAAGAACTAAACAAAGAGCTAGTAACAGATATGCGCCAGCAAGCGCCCCTATTATGCACTCAATTCCTGCCGGCAGTAATAGAACACTTTGGTGACTTTGAAGTGTTTTCAGTAGAAGAAGCGCTAATGGAGAATATAGACGATTTTGATTCTTACGGTAGGAAATTCAAGGGCTTTATAGACTTAGTAATAAAAACTCCTGATGGTAAATTTCATGTGATAGACTGGAAAACTTGCTCATGGGGCTGGAGCAGTCATAAAAAGCAGGATAAAATCATCAACTACCAATTAACTTTGTATAAACACTACTTTGCAAAGAAACACAATATCGATCCAAAAATGGTGGAGACTTATTTTGGCCTACTCAAGAGAACTGCCAAAAAAGAAAACATAGAAATACACAGAGTCACCTCCGCCGAAAAGAAAACAAATAATTGTTTAAGTTTGCTTGAGAAGTCTGTTATAAATATTGAAAGAGGCGTCGCGATAAAGAATCGCTTATCCTGCAAATATTGCAAATTTTATAAAACAGAGCATTGTAAATGAAGAAAAAGATCTTAGTTATAGCTGATAGTCCATTAGCTCCCTCGGGAGTAGGAACTCAGACTAGGTATATGGTAGAGGAAATGTTAAAAACCGGTGAGTACTCTTTTGTCTGTCTCGCTGGGGCAATTAAACATGAAGACTACCGACCCCTTAAAGTTGAACCTTACGAGGACGACTGGGTGATCCACCCAGTCGATGGATACGGAAACCCTGCCATAATCAGACAAATGCTACAATATTACAAACCAGACGCACTTTGGTTTATGACTGATCCACGATTCTATATCTGGCTATGGCAAATGGAAGATGAAATAAGACAGAACGTACCAATGATTTATTATCATGTGTGGGACAACTACCCTTATCCAAATTTTAATAAATCATTTTATGATTCAAATGATGTTGTGTGTACAATAAGTAAATTGACAGATGATATTGTAAGAAACGTATCACCAGATGTAAAGTGTGTGAGAGTTCCTCACACAGTTGATACCGAGGTATTCAAAGTAAGGCCTCTCGAAGAGTACATACACTTGCTTCACCGGGCCGGCTGCGAAGGCAAGAAAGTATTTTTCTGGAATAATAGGAACGCGCGAAGAAAACAATCCGGAACACTAATACATTGGTTCAAAGAATTCCTTGATGAGGTTGGCCACGACAAAGCGTGCCTAATTATGCATACTGAACCCAAAGACCCAAACGGACAAGACCTTGAAGCAATAATCGAAAATCTAGATCTGCGAGACGGCCAAGTGATACTATCTATTGCCAAGATGCCTCCTGATCAGCTTTCTTTGTTATATAATATTGCAGATTGCACAATAAATATATCAGATGCAGAAGGGTTTGGCCTAGCTACTCTGGAGTCGCTGGCATGCGAAACGCCCATCATAGTAAACATGACTGGAGGCCTCCAAGAACAAGTCACTGATGGTGAAGAATGGTTTGGCTTTGGGATTGAACCAGCCTCGAAGGCTATAATCGGTTCGCAAGAAGTTCCTTATATATATGAAGATCGTTGTAACAAGGAAGACTTCCTGTCTGCTATGCGTGACTTCTTTAATATGACATCTGAAGAAGTATCAGAGATGGGTAAAAAAGGCCGCGGCCATGTATTAAACAATTATAGTATTGAGAATTACTCCAAACTCTGGCAAAAAACATTTAAAGAAGTTTTCGAAGAATTCGGCTCTTGGGAGAACAGGAAAGGCTATAAGTCTTGGGAGATTTGTGAACTGTGAGAATCCTACTAGAAGCACCAATATTTACTAGGTCTGGATATGGAGAACATGCCCGGCTGGTCTATCGATCACTGGCAAAACTACCAGGCGCGGATATTTACACAAATGCGCTCGAGTGGGGGTTCACCAGTTGGACTTATGCAAACCAGGTAGATTTAGGTGACATGAAAGCCTCAAACGAAAAATACCTGATGAATGAGGCTAAGTGCAAAGCTGAAAATATAGACCAACAATTCGATATGCAAATCCACGTTGGCATACCATCTGAGTTTAACAAAAAAGCTAATTACTCTGTGTGTGTCACAGCTGGAATAGAGACTGATAGAGTTTCTTATAACTGGTTGTCTCAAACACACAAGGGTATAGATAAGCTTAT
>MDTC01133954.1_pt1 | contig 17038 bp, 15 predicted proteins | sample 811181 | NCBI WGS metagenome assembly MDTC01 (sample SAMN05326644, study PRJNA326480) | marine metagenome | isolation source: seawater | place: Pacific Ocean: North | collected 2011 | reverse complement strand
ATTATTTTACCTAATCTTCTGTGAAAATAATCAACAGATTTTGAGCCATTGTTGTTAATAAAGAAGTCTAATCTTTCATTAACTGCTTTTTCAGCTTTTTCGAATTCTAGATGGTCAGTTGAAATTTTACCTGTACGAATATCATCTGCTAAGTAATTTGACACAGTGTATGGTGCTACAAAATATCCGTCAGCTAAGCCTTGCATAAGTGCCGAAGCACCTAATCTATTTGCACCATGATCTGAGAAGTTAGCTTCTCCGGTTGCAAATAATCCAGGAACTGTTGTTTGTAAATTATAGTCAACCCATGATCCGCCCATTGTATAATGAATAGCTGGATATATTTTCATTGGCATCTTATAAGGGTTTTCTGCAGTAATTTTTTCATACATTTGGAATAAGTTCCCGTATCGAGCTTCTACAGCATCCTTACCAAGTCTATTTATAGCATCAGAAAAATCTAAAAAAACTGCTTGACCGGTCTTATTTACACCATATCCTGCGTCACACCGCTCCTTAGCGGCTCTTGATGCTACATCTCTAGGAACTAAGTTACCAAATGCAGGGTAACGACGCTCTAAGTAGTAATCACGATCTTCTTCAGCAATGTCGAGGCCTGTCTTTTCTCCGCAGGCAATTGCCTCAGCATCTTCTTTTTTCTTAGGCACCCAAATGCGTCCATCATTACGAAGTGATTCTGACATTAAGGTTAGTTTAGATTGGTGATCTCCGCTGACAGGAATACAAGTTGGATGAATTTGTACAAAACAAGGATTAGCAAAGAATGCACCTTTTTTATAAGATTTCCAGGCAGCAGTGCAATTTGAACCCATTGCGTTAGTAGACAAAAAGAAAACATTTCCATATCCACCAGAAGCTAGCACCACAGCATGGGCTGAATGGCGCTCAATTTCACCGGTTATTAAATTACGTGCAATTATTCCACGAGCTTTTCCGTCAATTACAACCACATCCATCATCTCATGTCTGTTGAACATGGTTACTGTTCCTTTACTAATTTGTCGACTTAAGGCTTGATATGCTCCAATGAGAAGTTGTTGCCCTGTTTGACCTTTAGCGTAGAATGTTCTTTGAACTTGCACACCACCAAAAGATCTATTATCTAAAAGACCCCCATATTCTCTGGCAAAAGGGACGCCTTGTGCAACACACTGGTCTATAATGTTTGTTGAAACTTCAGCTAATCGATAAACGTTAGCTTCTCTAGAACGATAGTCTCCTCCTTTGACGGTATCATAAAAAAGGCGATAAGTACTGTCTCCGTCATTTTGGTAGTTTTTTGCTGCATTTATTCCACCTTGTGCTGCAATAGAGTGAGCTCTTCTGGGAGAATCTTGAAAACAAAAAGACTTAACATTAAACCCCATTTCCCCCAAAGAAGCAGCAGCAGCACCACCTGCAAGGCCTGTTCCAACAACAATTACATCTATATTTCTACGATTGGCAGGATTAACCAATTTCGCATCTGATTTATATTTTGTCCACTTATCAACTAGAGGACCTTCAGGAATGTTATCGACTAATTTTGTCATGGTCTAAAGTTGAGTGATGAAAAAATAAATTGGAAAAGAAATAAAACCTAATGTTATTGTAATCGAAAAACCAGTACCTAACATTTTAACGGTAGGTGTATACTTTTTGTGTCTTAATCCTACAGATTGAAATGCTGATTGAAATCCATGATTTAAATGTGAACCCAAAATTATCATCGCTAATACATATATACTTGAGTACCACCATTCACTAAATGCTGTCTTAACAATAGTGAACATATCTTTAATTTCATTTCCACTACTATCAATTGTCATTAATACCTCCCCAAATTTGTATTCGTACCAAAAAGATTGAAGATGGAGCACTAAAAAGACTAAAATAACTGATCCAGTCAGCCCCATATTTCTGGAATACCACGAACTTTTATTTTTATTCATAGCATATTTTACAGGTTGAGCTTTTTTATTAGCTCTAGTTAGCATTATTGCATCAATAATATGAGTTAAAAAACCTGCGACCAACACAATCTCCATAACACGAATGATTGGGTTGGAAGACATAAATCGTGTATACTCATTAAACTGAATGGAATCAGTGAATAAAGCGATATTACCAAGGAAATGAATAACTAAAAAGCTGCAAAGAAATAGCCCCGTGAGTGCCATGAGGTACTTTTTACCAAGTGATGATGAAAATAATCCAGCGTTTTTACTCATTCAGAGTCCTTTTAGGAAAGTATTGATTATATTAATTGCAAATTTACTACACAAACGATAAGCATACAAACCTAAATACAATTAATATTGATTCTTAATAAGATTTAGTTAATAATTCTAATATTAAAATTCAGACTCTTTTACTCCTCCTAAAAGAATAGTTTATATTTGTGTAATTCATTAAATATAAAATAATTCATGAAATACGAATCGATAGATTGTAACCTGTTTATTAAGAATAGAGACCGATTCTGTAAGGAACTCAAGCCAAATTCTCTCGCATTGTTTAATTCTAACGACATTATGCCAACAAATGCTGATGGAACCATGCTTTTTCGTCAAAACAATGACCTATTCCATCTTTCTGGTATCGATCAAGAGGAATCTATATTACTCATTTTCCCTAATGCAAAGGAGCATGAAAATAAAGAAATCTTGTTTTTAAAAGAAACAAACAAATACATAGCTGTTTGGGAGGGTGAAAAACTTGATAAAAAAAAAGCTTTTGATATTTCGGGCATTAAAACCGTTTATTGGTTAGATGAATTTGAGAGTGTTTTAAAATTACTAATAACAGATGCAGACTATGTTTATTTAAATTCTAACGAACATTTAAGAGCAAAGATTGAAGTAGAAACGCGAGATATGCGATTTGGTAAGTGGATTCGGGAAGTTTATCCTAATCAGAATTATGAATTAAGTGCTCCTATAATGCATAAAATACGTGCGTTAAAAGATGAGTTGGAAATTGCTCTAATACAAAAAGCTTGCAATTTAACAGAATCTGCTTTCCGTAAAATTCTAAAAACAATAAAGCCTGGGGTTATGGAGTATGAAATTGAGGGGGATATTATTCATGAATTTATAAAAAATAGATCTAGAGGATTTGCATATACTCCCATTATTGCTTCTGGGTCAAGTGCATGTGTGCTTCATTATATCGACAATAATAAAGAGTGTAAGGCTGGTGAAGTCATCTTGATGGATTTTGGTGCAGAGTATGCTAATTATGCTTCAGATATGACTCGTTGTGTCCCTGTTAGTGGAACATTTACCTCTAGACAAAAAGATGTATACAATGCAGTGTTGAGAGTAATGAAGGCCGCTGTAAAGATGCTTAGGCCTGGTACTTTATTAAAGCAATATCATTCGAAAGTTGGTAAGCTTATGGAAAAAGAATTAATCGGATTAGGTTTAATATCTCAAGAAGATGTGGATACTCAAACTGATGATGCCCCTGCATATAAAAAATACTTCATGCACGGTACTTCACATTATTTGGGGTTAGATGTACACGATGTTGGTTCATGGGAGATCCCAATGGAAGCAGGAATGGTCTTTACATGTGAACCAGGAATTTATATTCCAGAAGAAAATCTCGGTATTCGATTGGAAAATGATATCTTGATTACAGACTTTGGCCCCAAGGATTTAATGGGAAATATCCCTTTGGAGGTAGATGAGATTGAAGCCCTCATGGCAAAATAATGGCATTTTTTAATTATAAAGGCAGTCAAGTTCATTATGAGTCAAAAGGAGAAGGCACTTGTGTTGTTCTTTTGCATGGTTTTTTGCAAAATCTTTCCATGTGGGATATTCTTGTTGAACGTTTGTCTGATTCTTTTCAAGTGATTCGAGTCGATTTTCCTGGATTTGGTCGTTCAGAGGTTCTTTTAGAAGAGCATTCTATGGTTGCTTTTTCAGATTGTCTAATTCAGTTATTACAAGAAATAAATGTTGTTAATTTTCAATGTATAGCTCATTCAATGGGAGGATATGTTGCCTTGTCTGCCTTGCAAAAAATCCCAGGATGTATTGAGCATCTTTGTCTTTTTCACTCAACAGCATCCCCGGATACTAAGAAAAATAAAATCAACAGAGATCGAGCTATTAAATGTTTGCTATATAAACCTGATTTGTATATAAGCACTGCAGTGCGAGGGTTATTTAATCAACAATTTTATTTACCTCTAGAGGAAGAAATATTTCAGATGATTACGCAGACAAAGAAATTATCAATTAATGCTCTAGCTTCCACTATCAAGGGAATGAAACACAGAAAAGATTATAATAAAGTTTTGAGCAATTCTATTTGTAGGAAAAACTATGTGGCAGGTAGACTTGATCCTATACATTCATTTGAAACATTAAAAAATGAAGCTAAATTTAATGGTGCAGTATTTATTCCAATAAAGGATGGTGGTCACATGAGTCATCTAGAACAAAATGACCAGGTTCACAGAATTCTTATTGATTTGATTGAAAATATAGAGTATTAAGATTTTTAGTGAGATTTCCAACCCTGAGCAGCAAGGGGCATTAATATTCCATCATGTGTAATTAGGTTTTTTCCAGAGGGCTTGTCCAACATATAACCAATAACTGTCATGTGAGGATTTCCTTTAATAAGGTCATAATCTTTTTGTCTAATTGTAAACAAAAGTTCATAATCTTCTCCGCCATTTAAGGCGCAGGTTACTCCATTTAAGTTAAATTCTTCAGCAAGAGTCATCACGCTTGGATCAACTGGAATTTTTTCTTCATATACTCGTAATCCCAGATTAGATTCCTTAGCAAGATGAATCAATTCTGAGGAAAGTCCATCAGAAATATCAATCATTGAGGTGGGTATTAAACCTAATTTTTTCATCATTTTAATTATATCAACTCTAGCCTCAGGTTTTAATTGTCTTTCAAGCACATATTCTGATCCATGTAAATCGGGTTGCATATTTTTATTTTCCTTAAACACTGCTTTTTCTCGCTCTAAAATTTGAAGTCCTAAATAAGCACCTCCTAAATCTCCAGAAGCCACGATTAAGTCTTTTTCTTTTGCACCAGAGCGATATACAATATCTTCTTTTTTTGCAGTTCCTATTGCAGTTACACTAATAATTAGTCCTGACATTGAACTGGTCGTATCACCCCCAATTAAATCAACTTTATAATGCTTGCAGGCTAGTTTGATTCCAGAATAAAGTTCTTCAACAGCCTCAACTGGGAATCTGTTAGAAAGAGCCAAGGAAACCATAATTTGGCTGGGCAGCGCATTCATTGCACAAATATCGGAGAGGTTAACAACTACAGCTTTGTAGCCAAGATGTTTAAGGGGCGAATAAGCCAAATCAAAATGTACTCCCTCAATCAGCATGTCTGTAGATAGAAGTTGACAAGAACTGTCTAAATTGATTACAGCAGCATCATCCCCAACTCCTTTTAGTGTAGATTTGTGATATGTTTCAATGTTTTTGGTTATTTTATTTATCAATCCAAACTCACCTAGTCTAGAAATAGGTGTAAACTCTTCATTTGTGTTTTCAAATAAACTCATGTTGTAAAATTACATTTTTCTGCTTGAATACTTGAACAAAAATTAAATTCTAAAGGATATATATTTTGTATCTTTGCATTTAAACGTAAGTGAAATCACAATTCATAAATTTTTAAGATTCATTCGAAAATGATAAGTGTAACGGAAACCGCGAAAAAGAAAATTTTTTCTCTTCTTGAGGAAGAAGGTTTGGGCAAAGATGCTTATGTAAAAGTAGGAGTTTCAAGCGGAGGGTGCTCGGGACTCTCCTACAAACTTGATTTTACAAGTCAGAACTCTGAAAATGCCAAGGTGATGGAACATAATGGTATTAGAATATTGGTTGACAAAAAAAGCCTATTATACTTGGTAGGAACGGTATTAGATTTCTCTGGTGGGCTCAACGGTAAGGGTTTTACTTTTAACAATCCTAATGCCACAAGAACTTGTGGATGTGGAGAAAGTTTTGCAATTTAATTTACATAATAAATAAATACAATAAAGTTGACTAATGAAGAAAAAATATTAGAAGAAGTAACTAATTCGGATTACAAATATGGATTTGTGTCAAATATTGAATCTGACACTATCAATATGGGTCTAAATGAAGGTGTTATTCGTTTGATTTCCTCTAAAAAGAACGAACCTCAATGGTTACTTGATTGGAGATTGGATGCATATCGGAAATTTTTGAAAATGTTAGAGCCAGAATGGGGGAACATTAATTATAAGAAGCCAGATTTACAAGCTATTTCCTATTATTCTGCTCCAAAGCCAAAAAAGACATTAGAAAGCCTCGATCAGGTAGACCCAGAGTTGCTTAAAACTTTCGAAAAATTAGGTATTTCTCTAGATGAACAGAAAAAGTTGACAGGTGTGGCGGTTGATATCGTCGTAGACTCAGTTTCTGTGGCTACCTCCTTTAAGGAAAAGCTTTCTGAGTTGGGCATTATTTTTTGTTCTATAAGTGAGGCTATACAAGAATATCCCGATTTAGTAAAAAAGCATATAGGTTCTGTGGTTCCTGTTACCGATAATTATTATTCTGCCCTAAATTCGGCAGTATTTACAGACGGATCTTTTTGCTACATTCCCAAAGGAGTTAGGTGTCCGATGGAATTATCTACTTATTTTAGAATTAATCAAGCAGGTACAGGACAATTCGAAAGAACACTTCTCATTGCAGATGAAGGGTCTTACGTTTCTTATCTAGAGGGCTGCACTGCTCCATCAAGAGACGAAAATCAACTTCATGCTGCTGTTGTAGAATTAATCGCTTTAGATGATGCCGAAATAAAATATTCTACAGTACAAAACTGGTATCCAGGAAACAAAGAAGGTGTAGGTGGTGTATTTAATTTTGTGACAAAAAGAGGAATTTGTTATGATCGTTCTAAAATATCTTGGACTCAGGTAGAAACAGGTTCTGCCGTAACATGGAAATACCCTTCTTGTATTTTAAAGGGTAATAATTCTGTAGGTGAATTCTTTTCGGTCGCAGTTACCAATAACTTCCAACAAGCAGATACTGGGACCAAAATGGTTCACATAGGAAAAAATTCAAAGAGTACTATAATTTCTAAAGGAATATCTGCTGGGAAAAGTAATGGTAATTATCGAGGTTTGGTGAAAATATTAAAAGGAGCAGAAAATGCCAGAAATTTCTCTCAATGTGACTCTCTTTTGATGGGTGATCAATGTGGTTCTCATACCTTTCCCTACATAGAAGTTAAAAATAAATCTGCTACAATAGAGCACGAGGCAACTACTTCAAAAATTGGAGAAGATCAATTGTTTTATTGTAATCAAAGAGGAATTAGTACGGATGAGGCGATAGGACTCATAGTGAACGGTTATTGTAAAGATGTTCTAAACAAGCTACCTATGGAGTTTGCTGTTGAAGCACAAAAGTTACTTTCTATCTCTTTGGAAGGTAGTGTTGGTTAATACTAAAGATTAAAAAATGTTAAAAGTAAAAGACTTGAAAGTCGAAATAGAGGGGAAAGAAATTATCAAAGGTCTTGATTTAGAAATTAAAAAAGGTGAAGTTCATGCAATTATGGGGCCTAATGGTGCCGGAAAGAGTACTCTATCTGCAGTCATTGCTGGTAGGGAAGAGTATAAAGTTACAGGTGGTTCTATAGAATTCGAAGGTAAAAATATTTTAGAGCTTGCTCCAGAAGATCGAGCTCACATGGGACTGTTCTTATCTTTTCAATATCCAGTTGAAATCCCGGGGGTTTCTGTAACCAATTTCATCAAAACATCTATCAATGAAAGTTTAAAAGCAAAAGGCTTAGATCCCATTTCAGCAAAAGATTTACTGAAAAAAATGAGAGAAAAGCAAGCGCTTTTGGAGATGGACAAAACTTTTATGTCTAGATCTATCAATGAGGGCTTCTCTGGAGGAGAAAAGAAAAGAAACGAGATTTTTCAAATGGCTATGCTAGAGCCAAAGCTTTCCATGTTAGATGAAACAGATTCAGGCTTGGATATTGATGCACTTCGAATTGTCGCTAATGGTGTGAATAAATTAAAAAGTAAAAACAATGCAGTAATGATTATTACTCACTATCAGAGACTGCTAGATCACATAATTCCCGACTTTGTTCATGTTTTGTATGATGGGAAAATTGTAAAAACAGGAGATAAGAAATTGGCCTTACGATTGGAGGATGAAGGTTATGATTGGATTAAAAAAGAGCAGGATTACTAAATAATAAAGACCTTGAGACTACAAGAAAAACTTTTACAATCTTTTAAAGCTCGTGTTGAAAGCTTAAATGGTTCAGAGCCCTTCTTTATGAACGAAATGCGGACTACCGCCTTTGACGTTTTCAAGAATCAGGGTTTTCCCACAACTAAAGATGAAGAATGGAAGTACACCTCACTTAAAAAAATTGTTTCCCAGGAATTCAAAGATTTTACAAATGAACCGAGGTTAACAAGCTCAGAAGAGATTAAAGCCTTTTTATGTCCTGATGTACCTTCTTATAAATTGATTTTTGTTAATGGTCGTTTTAACAGCAATTTATCTTCTTCAGCATCTTGCGAGGATTTTTTTATAGGAAGCATGAAAGAAGGGATGAAAGCTATGCCAGATTTGTTTGCCTCTAATTATGGAGGACTTGCATCTAGAGATCAAAGTTTTGTTTCTCTTAATACAGCTTTAGCAAATCAGGGTGCATTTGTCTATGTAAAAAAAGGAGTTAAGCTTAGTAAATTGGTTCAAGTTTTATTTGTCAATACCAATGATGAACATCCAAGAATGTTGAACTCACGAAATTTATTTTTGCTTGAAGACAGAGCAGAAGTGCAGATACTTGAAAGACATCAATCCTTAGATCAGGGTCATGTGTTTTCCAATGTAGTTACAGAGTCTTATGTAGGAAACAAAGCATTTTTGAAACATTTTAAAATACAAAATGATTTGGAATCCTCTAGCATTATTGACTCTACTTTTGTTAAGCAAGGTGAGAAAAGTTTTGCTCTAGTAGACACCTTTGCTTTTGGAGGAGAATTAATCCGTAATAATTTACATTTTGTTTTTGCTGGGGAGAACGCCCAGGCAAATATGGATGCCATTACTCTTTTAAAAGGGAAGACACACGTGGATCATCACACTTTTGTTGACCATGCTTTGCCAAACTGCCAGTCCAATCAGTTATACAAGGGCATTTATGATGAGCGTTCCAAAGGAGTTTTTAACGGAAAAGTAATGGTGCGAAAAGATGCTCAAAAGACAAATGCCTTTCAACAAAATAACAATCTATTACTCAGTGATTTTGCGAGCATAGATACCAAACCACAGCTAGAAATCTTTGCTGACGATGTTGCCTGCTCGCACGGCTGTACTATAGGTCAATTAGATAAGGAAGCACTTTTTTATATGCAATCTAGAGGAATTCCATTGAAAGAAGCTAAGGCATTTTTAATGTTTGCCTTTGCAGGAGATACCCTAAAAAATGTTAGTATTTCTCCCTTAAAATACCTTTTAATTGATTTTTTGGCTCATGCATTAAAAGTAGATTTAAAACTCAATGACTTAGAAGTTTAATGCCAGGATTTAAAATAGACATAAGAAAACAATTTCCAGTGCTTAATCAAAAAGTACATGGATTTCCTTTGATTTATTTTGATAATGCTGCTACAAGCCAAAAACCTAAAAAGGTAATTGATGCTATTTCTGAATATTACCTTAAAGAGAATAGTAATATTCACCGTGGGGCTCACTATTTGAGTAATAAAGCTACAGAAAAATATGAAATGGCACGAGAAGCTGCTAGACGATTTCTTAATGCACAAAGTACTAAAGAAATTATCCTTACAAAAGGAAGCACTGAGTCTATTAATTTGGTGTCTAACTGCTTATCTAGATTTCATTTTAAGACTGGAGATGAAATCTTGATTTCGGGATTAGAACATCATGCCAATATTGTACCGTGGCAAATTGTAGCAGAACAAACTGGAGCCATGATTAAGGTGATTCCGATTCTGGATTCAGGAGAACTAGATATAGAAGCTTTTAAGAATTTGTTAACAGATAAGACTAAACTTTTATCAATAAGTCACATTTCCAATGCTTTAGGCACGATAAATCCAATAGAAAAAATGATTATCATGGCCAAACAAAAAGGTGCTCTAGTTTTTATTGACGGTGCACAATCTGCTCCCCATATTAATGTGGATGTCCAAGCACTTAATTGTGATTTTTTTTGCTTCTCTGCCCATAAAATTTATGGCCCCACTGGCATTGGGGTTTTGTATGGAAGAAAAGAACTTCTAGAAAAGATGCCTCCATACCAAAGTGGTGGAGAAATGATTAAGGAGGTTTCTTTTGAATTAACCACTTATAATGATTTACCATATAAGTTTGAAGCAGGAACACCAAACATTGCTGGTGGAGTAGGCTTATTAGCAGCAATTGAATTTATGGAGGAATTTGGAGTAGAACTTATTGCACAGCGAGAAGCTGAACTCTTAAATTATGCAACAAAAAGATTAAAATCTATCTCTGGTATTAAATTAGTGGGTGAGGCGAGTAAAAAAGCAGCTGTTATATCTTTCCTTGTGCAAGGAATTCATCCGTCAGATGTAGGTACTATACTAGACAAGTTAGGGATTGCAGTAAGAACAGGTCATCACTGTGCCCAGCCTGTCATGAATCGTTTTGAAATTCCTGGGACTGTTCGTGCTTCTTTTGCTGTTTATAATACAGAGCAAGAAATTGATGCTTTTATTCAAGGAATTGAAACCATAAAACAAATGTTTATTAAATGAGCATTAAGGAAATACAAGACGAGATTATTGAAGAGTTTGCCATGTTTGACGATTGGATGCAGAAGTACAACCACCTTATTGATTTGAGTAAAAATATCCCAATGATTTCTGAAGCCCATCGATTAGATGCAAACCTTATTAAAGGATGCCAGTCAAAAGTTTGGTTACACGCAGAGAATTTAGAGGGTAAGGTAACCTATATGGCAGACAGCGATGCCATCATTACTAAAGGTATTGCAGCTCTGCTAATTCGAGTATTAAGTGGGCAGAATGCAAAGGATATTTTAGAAAATGAAATGTATTTTATTGATACTATTGGTCTTAACGAACATTTATCTATGACCCGATCTAACGGTTTAGTATCAATGGTTAAGCAAATGAAGTTTTATGCTCTAGCATTTCAGTCGCAAAAAAAAATGCATGAATAAGGAAAATGAAAAAACAGAAAATGATGAACGATGAACAAATGCAGTTGATAGGAGAAAAAGTAGTTCAGGTATTACGCAATATTTACGATCCTGAAATTCCTGTAGATATTTATGAATTAGGTTTGATTTATGATGTTCGGGTAAGTGAAGAGGGGTCAATAGAAATAGATATGACACTTACTTCCCCAGCCTGTCCTGTCGCAGAGTCTATGCCTGAAGAGGTTAAGCAAAAAGTAAGTTCCTTGGACGACGTAAAAGATGTAAAGGTAATTATGGTTTTTGAACCAACTTGGACCAAGGATATGATGAGTGATGAAGCTAAATTAGAACTAGGTTTTTTGTAAAAATAGACGATTTATGTTTTATGGGACCCAAAGACGAAATTATCAATAAAGTAGACCAATCAGGATTAATCACTTTTAACCTTGAAGACTATTACGATTCCCATCAGCGAGCTTTTATTGATTTAAAAGATCATTTGTATAAAGGTCTTGTTCTCCGTGAGCGAGCCTTTCGAGCTTTTGTTAAATCTAATGACTGGTCTAAATTCAAGAATGTTCATGTTGCAATAGACATTAGTTCAGATGCTATTGTACCTGCTTGGGCTTTTATGCTTGTGGCCGCAGCGGTATCTCCTTTTGCCAAACAGGTAGTGAAAGGTTCTTTGACAGACCTAAATAAGCATTTGTTTTCTTTGGCCATTCAAAAAATTGAAACTAAAATCTTTCAAGATAAGATTGTGATTGTTAAGGGCTGCTCTAATTTGCCAGTTCCACAATCATCTTATGTTGAGCTTTGTAGATTACTTCAACCCCATGTAAAATCTTTAAGTTTCGGAGAGGCCTGTTCAAAGGTTCCTCTTTTTAAGAAAAAATTATCGTAAACTGAGGTTTAGAATCCTTCAATTAGATAATTTTTTTCATGATATAGTTTTATTAATGCCCTCCAAATTTCTTAAATGAAAGTACTTTGTTTCTATTTCTAAATAGTGTAATTGATAATGAAAGTGCACAGTATTAGTCTAAGTTCTCTGAGAGAAGTTTGAACTCAATACTTGGAGCTATTTTCTCATATATTATACGATATACTGATTCTGTAATAGGCATTTTCACACCGTATTGTTGATTAATCTCTTTAATACATTTTACAGCATAATAGCCCTCTGCAATCATGTTCATATCTAGTTGTGCATTTTTTACAGAATACCCTTTGCCAATATATGTGCCAAATTGTCTATTTCTGCTAAATTTTGAATATGCAGTGACTAGAAGGTCACCAAGATAAGCGGAGTCTTTAATATCCCTAGAAATAGGATGAACAACATCTACAAATCTTTTAATTTCACGGATTGCATTGGAAATAAGTACAGATAAGAAGTTATCACCATACCCCAATCCATGACATATTCCTGCAGCAATTGCAACTATATTTTTTATTACAGCAGAGTATTCAGTTCCATAGATATCCTCAGAAGTGATAGTTTTAATGTAATTGCAAGCTAGCTTATTAGCCATCCATTTTGCTAAAGCTAAGTTCTCACATGCTACTGTTAGATATGACAGTCTTCCTAATGCTACTTCTTCAGCATGGCAGGGTCCAGTGATTACTCCAATTTGTTTGATTGGAACATGAAATTCGTTTTGCATGTATTCTCCCACAATTTGGTTTTTTTGGGGTACAATCCCTTTTACTGCAGAAAAGATTGTTTTTTTACTAATATCTATTTTTATTTGGCTTAAGGTATCATGAAGAAAAGCAGAAGGAACAACAAGAATCAAAACATCTGCCTTGAAGCAGACGCTATCTAAGTCGCTTGAAATTTCAACAATGTCAGTATTTATTTCAACTCCTGTTAGGTAATTGGGATTATGACTTTTGTTTTTAATGTGTTGAATTGTTTTTTCATTGCGCATCCACCAAGCAATGTTTTCCTTTTGTTTGGAAATCATTTTTATAATTGCTGTAGCCCAACTCCCTCCTCCAATGACAGCTATTTTTTTGTGTCCAATCATATTTTTCTTCTAGAATGAAATAATACTTGGGGTTTTTCGTCCATTTGTAGAATAAATACTTTGATGAAAGAAATAATTTGAGATTCTGCATCAAAATTAATTTTACTTGCATCGTCTGACGGAAGATGGTAGTCATCATGTTTGCCGGTCCAAAAATGGAGTACAGGGATTCCTACTTCATAAAACGGCGCATGGTCCGAGGGGCCGTTTTCTCTTTTTTTAAGTGTCAAGGGGAACGCATTGCATGTAGTTTCTTTAAGTGTATTTTCCCACATAAGTGAACTTCCAATACCTTCTATCGTAAGTGGCATTTTTTCCTCCATCCTTCCAATCATATCCATATTAAGTACATAATTAATATCACCTAATGCTAATGTCGGGTTCTCTACAAAATATTTTGATCCAAGTAGGCCTTTTTCCTCAGCAGAAAAAGCAATAAAGAGGAAATTATATTTTTCTTTTTTCTTGTTATTTTGGAAAAAATAGGCCAATTCAAGAAGAGCTGCAGTTCCACTCGCATTATCATCAGCTCCGTTATGTACTTTTTTTTGGCCTTTATATTTTGAGCCAAAGCTTCCGAAGCCTAAATGATCGTAATGAGCAGTTATTACTACAGTCAGTTCAGCCGTATTATCAATATAACCAATAATGTTGTGAGCTGGTGTGGGTGTTTCATATTGAATTACAGAGAAGCTAGCATTTTCAACAAATATTTGGGGGACTTCTTTAAAGGAAGATTGTTTCAAATATAGAATAGGAACGCCTAAGCTTTTTATTCGATTGAAGGAATTCCTAGGGGCACTTTTGTCTTTTTGAGAGCTAAATAACAATATACCTACTGCACCTCGATCTTTAGCTTCAGATAGACGAGACTCTAAGCTTGGTATGTGTTGAAGGTCTTTATTAGGTAGTTCTATATCCATCAAGGCCACATAACCTTGAATATCTATATCTAAGCTTTCGTAATCAGAATATTCCTGCTCAGGAAGGTGAATACCATGACCTACAGATAAGACTGGAATATCTTCGATGTTTCCATTAGCGGAAAACTCCGTAGCATAAAATTGATGAGATAATTTTAATGATTTATTATTGATTTTCAATTTGGTTTTGTTGGGCTTTTGCTTTACTTTTTCAAAATAAGAAAATGCCTGGATGAATCCTTCAGTACCTCTCTCTTTTAGGCCAATTTCTTCCATTCTTTGGCGTAGATAATTTCTTGCTTTTATTTCTCCAGAGGTGCCGGGATTTCTTCCTTCCATTTCGTCACTCGCAAGTTTGTAAATATCTTTCTTTAGTCTTTTTACAGTCTTTTTATTGATCTTTGAACAGTCTTGGGCTAAAGCACTAAATCCAAAGCAAAAAAAGAAAAAAAGTACATAATTTTTCATGACAACAGATTTTAATAGGCTCTTTTATTGTTTCCTTCAATATAATAAATGAACGCATTATTAACTACTTTATTTCCTCCTGGGGTTGGGTAGTTACCAGTAAAGTACCAATCACCTTTATGATCTGGACAAGCCATGTGTAACTCATCAATCCCTTGAAAGATAATTTCTACTTTTGTTTTAGAATTTTCGGAGCATACAAGTTGGCCAATTTTAACCGAGATTTCACTAACAGAAAAGGGCTTGTATATTTCTTTAACATAATTAATAACCTTCTCTTTTGGGAGTTTTTGTTGAGCTTTACATTTTTTGTAAACATCATCTATAATATAGTTCATCTCTCTTTCTTTTAAAAGAGCAATAGCTGCTTTAAAAGATATAAAATCCCCTAGTTTAGCCATGTCTATTCCATAGCAATCTGGATATCTGATTTGCGGTGCAGAAGAAACTATAACTATTTTTTTTGGATGTAAGCGATCTAATATTTTAAGAATGCTATTTTTTAGTGTAGTTCCCCTAACGATACTATCATCTATTATGACTAGATTATCTTTTTCAGTTACTTGTCCATATGTGACATCATAGACATGACCAACTAGGCTATCTCGATTGTTATCGTCAGTGATAAAGGTACGTAGTTTTGCATCTTTGATAGCAATTTTTTCAATACGTGGGTTGATAGAGAAAATCGCTTTTACTTTCTCTGCAGTGGTATTTTCCCCAAGAGCTAAAACCATCTCGGCTTGTTTTTCTTTGTAAAGCATCTCTAGTTCTTTTACCATTCCATAGAACGAAGTTTCAGCGGTATTTGGGATAAATGAGAAAACTGAATTTTTTAGATCTCCTCCAATGCTTTTCATTACCTTATGACTAATATATTTACCTAATTTTTTTCTTTCTTTGTAAATATCTGCATCATTACCTCTAGAGAAATAAATTCGCTCAAAAGAACAAGATTTTTTTTCTTTCAGCTCACATACTTGGTCCATAGAAATTTTACCATTTTTTTTTATAATCAATGCATGGCCTGGAGAAATTTCTGAAATAGATTTTTGAGAAACATTAAAACTAGTTTGTATAACCGCTCTTTCTGACGCGACTACTACAACTTCATCATCTTTGTAATAATATCCAGGCCGAATTCCATTTGGATCTCTCAATGCAAAAGCATCTCCGTGTCCCATTAGGCCACATACTACATAGCCACCATCCCACTTTTTGGCTGAATTGATGAGAACATCTTGGACATTAATCTTTGAGGCTATTACTTTAGCCATTTCTTGTTTGTCTGAAATTTCTCCTTTAAGTTGGTGGTATATTTTACTGTTTTCTTCGTCAAGAAAGTGTCCGATTTTCTCAAGAATAGTAATGGTGTCAGATTTTTCTTTGGGATGTTGGCCCAATTCAATAAGTTGGTCAAAAAGCTCGTCTACATTAGTCATATTGAAATTACCTGCTAAGACAAGATTTCTAGTCATCCAGTTATTTTGGCGAAGAAAAGGATGACAGTGCTCGATACTATTCCCTCCGTAAGTTCCGTAACGAAGGTGGCCAAGGAAAAGCTCACCAGTAAATGACATATTTTGTTTCAGCCATTTTACATCTTTTAATTTTTCCGGTTGTTGGCTTTCAATTTTTTTGAATTTTTTATTTATATATGAGAAAATATCCTGAACTGAATTTGTTTTGTTAGACCTGTATCTGCTGATATATCTTTTACCAGGCTTGACATCAATTTTTATATTAGCTAAACCAGCTCCGTCTTGCCCCCTATTTACTTGCTTCTGCATTAATAGATACATTTTATTTAACGCATAAAGGGAGGTTTTGTACTTTTCTTGATAAAATTCTAATGGTTTTAGAAGGCGAATCATCGCAATTCCACACTCGTGTTTTAGCTCGTCGCTCATAATTTTCTTTGAAGAATTTTAGCCTGTAAGTTACACAAAGTTTATATAAAATCTTCTTTTTTCATTCCTAACCAATTTAAAACATTTTTTTGCCAAATATCTTTTCCCTCTTGTGGGCTAAGTACTCCATTTTCCACTGCATAGTCAACAACTCTTCCTGGATAAGAGGTCCCCACACCTTCAATTTCACCTAATGGAAAAGGATCGTCTAATCCCATTATTATTTGGTTTACCCCAACTCGTTTTTTTAAAAGGTCTAAAGTATATGAGTCATGAACTAATGTATCAAAGTATAAGTTTTTATGGCCTAATGTTTTTCGTGGATCTTCCAATTCTTTAAAAATATCTGGACGTCCATCAAATCCTTGAATTCGTCTACCATAATTAGCAATTCCTAACATTCCTCCATGAGCAAAACTTGTTCTCATGTTTGGAAATTTATTGGGTAAATCTCTAAGGGTAAAAACATGCAAAGT
>MDTC01066059.1_pt1 | contig 17039 bp, 14 predicted proteins | sample 811181 | NCBI WGS metagenome assembly MDTC01 (sample SAMN05326644, study PRJNA326480) | marine metagenome | isolation source: seawater | place: Pacific Ocean: North | collected 2011 | reverse complement strand
GTCAATTTCCAGTTTGTCAAGCGCTTGGGCTGCTGGACCAAATGGAATGGCCATCATCGGTTTGGCGATGATGTTGGTTGCCTTCGGATTCAAGGTCAGCGCTGTCCCGTTCCACTTTGCAGCCCCTGATGCATATGCAGGAGCGAGCGCACCTGTTGCTGGCGTCCTATCGACTGCGAGTAAGGGCATGGGCTTCGTTGCATTGATGCGCGTACTCATCGGCGTTACTCTAGTCGACGATGGCAGTGAATGGATGCTACTCATTGGAATCGTTGCTGCCGTTACCATGACATGGGGTAACATTGCGGCACTCGGTAGTCGAAACCCGAAGCGTATGCTGGCTTATTCTAGCGTCGCGCACGCAGGCTACATGCTTGCGGGTATTGCAGCCATCGGAGCATTGGGTCCAGGTGAAGGCAGTGAATTGATAGCCACCGCACTCCTCTTCCATCTGGTGGTGTTGGTTGCGTTCAAGTTAGGTGCTTTCCTTGTCATTTCATTGTTGGAATGTGACAATGGTCGAGGACACAAACTGGAGCACTACCATGGTCTTGCTCGTCGTGACCCTCTTCTTGCCGTATCGATGATGATCTTCATGCTGGCCCTTGCTGGTGTTCCACCATTGTCTGGGTTCTTGTCAAAGTTGATGATGGTCAGCGGTATCATATCCAGCACAGTTGGAGATGCTTCTGGAGCCAATCTTTCCGAGGCTATGGGTTCACTTTCGTGGGTCTTCTGGTTGGCAATCTTGATATTCATCAATAGCGCTATTTCGTTGTTCTATTATCTTCGAATCTGTGTTGTGATGTTCTTTGAGGAATCCGAAAGAATGGCAGTCCCACGCGCCCCGTTGATTCGGATTGCAATCATGTTGTGCACCATGGGTACGGTTGTATTCGGATTGGGTCCACTGGCGGATGTGTTGGCTTCTGCAGCCAATGACGCTGCAATGGCACTGTTTGGTTAATTCATAGCCATTGTTCAGACGTCGTATTTCGCCTCCGTGTTTATGTAGGGTGGTCGATTCGCGAGCCTGTTACCATGGGTCGACGACGAGAGGAAACCGTAGATGAAGAGCTTCTAGCGCAGCTTGAAGGCGATTCTAGCGATAAAATTCGAGTCCCCCTTCCAAACGAGAGAATCAACGAAATGTTTGCCATCGCCGATCAAATTCTTGGCGGTCGTCGCGTTCGAGTGGTTTGCGCAGATGGGGAGACTCGTTTGGCTCGGATTCCCGGAAAGATGCGTCGACGTCAGTGGGTTCGAGAAGGTGACTTGATTGTCGTTCAGCCCTGGGATTTTCAAGATTCAAAGGCCGATGTCAAGAAGCGATATTCGAAAACCCAATCTCTCTATCTTTCTCGCAAAGGTGTGTTACCAGAAATTGTCGATGTATTTGGTACAGGAACCGAATCATGGGACGATTTAGATGATGCTGGTATTTTCGGTGGTGAGCCCAGTTCCGTACCTGAAGAAGTCGAGGAAGTGATTGATGAAGATCCAGTTGAAGATTCAACAGATGAACAAGAAATGACTGAGGTCGAGCCCGTTGCGGCTCCACCAGAGGAAGAACCAGAACCGTTCGATGACGTCAGCGATGATGACATCGACAGTTTGTTTGGTCCTGCTTAGGAGGTGTAATCATCGCGCGACGCCGGAAGGCACGACGCGAAAGCGAACCACGTGATTGGACCGATTTGAACGAGTCTGAAAATCATGATTTAGACGCTGAACCCACGCCAGTCGAGAAACAAATCGAGGCGGATAACATCGCGCTTGCAGAAGAAATGTGGAAAGCCGATGAAGAATCCATCGCTCATGCAGAAATGGACAAAAAACTGGATTCTTGGACTTGGATGAAGGAAAAGAAGTACGCAACCATGTTCAAAGAGATTGAACACCGTTTGGAAGGCGCATTGGGCAAGGGCCAGTTTGAATGGGTCGATCGTCGTGTATTCGATCAAGTATTCGATCAGCGTACGCTTCTATCCGTGTACAAACTCATGCAACAAGGGCATATCGATACACTTGATTGGCCGATTGCAAGAGGGAAGGAAGCACACGTATTCCATGCCACAACACCCAATGGAGTTGCCGCAGTCAAGATTTTTCACACAAGCAACGCTGTCTTCAAGGGATTGATGCAGTATATCGAAGGCGATCCTCGCTTTGGAGGTCTTCGCCGCCGTCACCATGAATTGGTGAACATCTGGGTTCGCAAGGAGCACAGAAATATGATGCGAATGTCCAATCATGGGTTGAGAGTTCCAGAACCTCACGCCCTTTTTCGAAATGTCTTGGTGATGGATTATCTTGGAGATCAGGATGGGCCCAGCCCCAGATTACGAGATATCGAGGTAGAGGACCCAGGTCCAGTGTTTGATGAATTGCTCAATTGGTTGCGAGATTGTTGGCAGAAAGCAGAGTTGGTTCATGCGGATTTCAGTGAATACAATATTTTGTGGCACAATGGCGAACCTCGTGTCATCGATGTGGGTCAAGCAGTGACGAGTACGCACCCCCACGCTGAGGAATTTTTGGTACGAGATGTCACACGTTTGGTAGAGTGGGCTCAAAGACAAGGTGTTGATGTTGAACTTGCAGAGGCCATGGCCAACGTATTGTATTGATCACTCTTCTTCAAATCCAACAGATTCATCTTCAGCGAGTTCCATCATTTCGTCAACAGCATTTGCATCAGAGGGATCCACCTGTGCATCCTTGTATCGGCGCTCACGTTTTCGTCGTGCGGCCTCAAGTCCAGGAACGAGTGCCGAAAATCGCTCACCCTCGTCTCTCAAGTCAATCGATTCAAGATTCCGTGCAGCCATCCGCTTCTTCCTTCTCTCTGATTCAAGGTGTTTGAGTACAGAAGAGTGCTCTGCACCTTGCAATAGACGCTCGATGGCTTGTCCAGCCAAAGGCAAACCCTCTTCGTCGCCGATGATGACTACAGTTGAACCATAAATCACAATCTCTGCACCAGAGTGTTCCTCAATCAACTCTCGAATACGTCCATCACGTCCAATCAAACGACTGCGAATACGGCGTTGCTGATTTGCATTCTTACCAACATATTCTCGCATGTCATATAGCATTAGGTGGTGGTCATCATTGAGCAATTGAATTGCTCGTTCAGGATTCATTCCTCTGCCAATCGCACGAATCACATCTGGAAATTTCATTCGAGTAATGGGGTCGAATTCTTCATTCCAAACCACCGAAACATCACCGCTGTTTGAATCGATGTGAAGCGTTGAATTGGTTGCCTTTTCCAAGGCCTTACGGGTCGCTCCCTTTCTTCCGATGAGGACCGCAATACGGTCTTGGGGGATTCGAGCAAGGCCTTCCATCAGAAAACGCGACCAAGGTCTCCTCTTTCAAGACGCCGATTCCCGTCGATTCAGAATACCACTCACAAACAGTCCCACGAGGAACAAAATCACAAGATTCGGTACAAATCCGCTAACTGAACCAATCACTTGAGGATCAGCCGCCCCAATCAAGAGGAAATACTCGTTGTTTCCTTCGTCGCGTTCTGGAATTGAATCGTCTGGGTCGACAATAACACGAATATCATATTCACCGGCGGTCAAAAGTGTGACATTCATCGAAATTTGTTCTTGTTGATCAATGAAGCTACCCGATGGGAGCACGATGGAATCCAATGTAGTCCAATCTGTCAAGGAATCGCGACTTGCTGGTGCACTCTGAATACTGACAACCACACTTCCCGAATAGAATTCATTGGTTTCAATTTGGGCTTCCAACAACACGGGGTCTTGAGTTCCAGCTCGTACAATCAATCGATTCAGCGTTGCATCGGATACTGTAAAATCAAGTCCCGGTAGAATGAGAAAGTGAGATGCAGCGGTGGTTGCTGTATTTCCGGCAGTATCGACAAGTGTTGCTCTCAATGAGAGATATTGGCCGGCCCGGGTCGACCAATCGATTGCAGAGGATAGATTGGCTGAGGTTCCCGAACCGACACTAAGCCAATCTGTCGAGATGTCAGGGATGGAACCAGCTCCATTTGCATCAAATCCGTATTCAATACTACAGGCTGATACATCAATTCCAGAATTGGCATCAGTTGCATCGATATTGACAGCCAGAGAACCCATCAGAGAATCTGTGATTTGCGAACCGAAAATCCAACCCCCTGCAATTGGAGCCGTACGGTCGACCATCATCGTCACATTGTGTGCATCACCAATGTTTCCAACCTTGTCTATGGCTCTGAACTGAATGGTGCGAACCCCTTCGTCCAATCCCATTGAACCAGCACCTGCGGCTCCAATGTTTGTCCATTCATCAGCACTATCGCGTACGTGATAGGTCTCGATTCCAGAACCGCCATTATCAGTAGCATTGCTACCCAAACCATTGAAAATCAGGGTTGCTGAATCCGTCCAAGAATTGGGGGTGACAGAAAGTGTCGGAGTTCCAACTACAGGGCCCGTTCGATCGATCCCAATGTGAATCGAGGTTTGCGCGGAATTTCCTCCTTCATCAAATACGGACAGGATAGGTGTCCACTTCCCCTCTTCTAAATCACCAGGCGACCAAGCCCAGGAATTAATCAGGGTCCCTGGTCCATCTTGTGCAGGTGTTCCTGAACCAGGAACATTGGTGAGGGTTGCATGAGAAAGATGAGCATCAGAAGCACTCCAAGAAAAATCAATCGTTGCAGATTCAGGAGTAGTGAACCAGGCCCGATTAATGGTCGAAGAACCATCTCCTACCACAGCATTGGAGACGCTTAGAGAAAGATCACTTGGAGCAGTATTGTCGATAGTGAACGTTGGACTTGTAACCCATCCGGTCGTTGAGGAATTGGTCAGTGTTCCTTGAATTCTCAATTGATAATCTCCATCAGCGTACGTGCTTGTATCCCATGCCGTCAACCAAGGTGTGTTGGTGATATTGGCAACGGGGGACCAACTGGCCCCCTCAAACACTTCAACATTGATGAAATCCATATCGGCGACATTGGTCGTGCGGACAGTGTAAGTTCCAGAGATGACATCTCCTGCATCAGGGCCACCGCTAAAGTCGAAATCGCCACTTCGTCCTGTTGTTGCATCTGCAGAAACCCACGCGCCGTGTGGAGCCATGCACAGTAGAATCACCACCAAGGGCGCGAGAACCAACCGGCGATAGAGCATCGGCACCAAACCTTCCACCGTGTACCTCATCCTTCAAGCCTTTCCAATGGGAGTCGCGACTCCATCGCTTGCAAGGGGTTTGTTGGTGGATTCGGGAAGCAGTTTGAAGTGCCTCGCCTGACCTCAGGAATACATGGAACGGCCTTTGCTTCGGCAGATTCTGTGCACCCTACTATTCGTCGCTCCAATTTTGTTCGTCCCGTCAGCGGCCACTGGTGAGCAATCTGGTAGCATCGCATTCAGTACGGAAGGGCTCGCAATGACTCCATCCACACCTGTTGAAGGCGGTGATGCTACCTTCACATTGTCCTTGCAAAACGTTGATCAAATCATCGCCGAAGATGTTGTCGTTGAATTTCACAAGAACAATTACCAATCAGGAAACCCAGCAGCACTTTACAATATTGACATTGACCCCAATGAGTTTGAAGATATTGATTTTGTTTGGAATAATCTGAATTGGGGAGGTGGTGAACAGACTCTGGTGATTCGCGTCAATCACAACAATGATCCGATCTTCATTTCCCATGATTTTTCTGTTCAAGGACTGGCCAACTTGCGACTCTCTCATTTCGAAGTGAACCCAGCTACAGGAGGATATGAAGGTGAATCAATTTCTGTCGAAATCGAAGTTGAGAATGCGGGCAATGCAGATGCTGCCAGTAGCCATCTTGAGTTGACAATTGCCGGTGAACAATACCTTCTCGATGTCCCATCATTGATTGTAGAAGAGAGAACTTGGCTCAACGAAACCATCTCTGCTCCCGCGGCGGGAACCTATGATGTCACAGGTGTCGTCAATGCAGATAGTAGTGACAACATCGTTGAATCAACTACTGCCGACAACACGGAAACACGCTCTCTTTCCATCGAAACTTTGCCTGATTATCGGCACGCTGAGGGTCCGAATGTAGCCGCGGATCCAGGCTTGTCCGGACCTTGGACACTTACTGGCACCATCGCGAGAGACGGGGGGGTCGGTTCGACAACAGTTCCTCTAGAAGTTCGAATTCAGAATGGAATCACCCTCAAGATTGAGTCCCTTTCGTTTACTGAGATGGATCCATTTGCAGAATATTCGATTGCAATTACTTCAGCAGATCTACCCGATACAACACCTGGCGATGTTGTCCTTGAATTGGCAATCGACCCCTCAGAGAGTGTCCAACAATCGGCTACATTCAACAATCTTGAAACTGTGATTCTCACCATTCATCAAGAACCGAATGTGGTGGTGACTGGAGCTTCTCCGAGTGATTATGAAACGACACCTGGAAGCCAAGTGACGTTCACTGTATCTCTGCAAAATGTCGGTATGGTGACCGCTACGGGTGACTTAACGGCAACCTTTGATGGAGAATTGGTTGAAACAAAAACAGGCATTATCATACCCCCCTCAAATACCGCGAACCAAGGGCAGATTAGTGTTCAATTCAACGTGATTGCACAAGGTCTGACACGCGACATTCCATTCGAAGCCATTTGGACAAAGAGTACGAATTCCTATGATCGAATTGAATCCGATAATACCGCATCGAGTTCGGTCAAACTAAATTCGGATTTGCAGTTAAGATTCCTGCTTAATTCAGAGGCGTGGAATGAACCCGATGTTCCTCCATTGAAGACAGGAATCACATACATTTACTCAATCGATGTCATCGCGGATGTTGGACAAGGCGTTGAGACATTTGAGTGCGTTGATCGTTCAACAAACACGATTCTTAACACTACTGAACCCTTCACATTTGATTCAGCAGATTCTTCGGAAAATAAGCACACCATACGATGTAGGGTGACTGCTCTTGAACCAGGCCAAATCGAGCTTTCAGTGAAAGCATCTGGAACCAGCACAACAGTCACACCGCATGCAAGGGCTTGGGAAGTCGTTCGTGCGGATGGAGACAATCCATCTGGAAATGATGAATCCATGTCAATCCTGCTGTTTTCAGTTGCAGGGGTTATTGGCTTGATTGCACTGGTTGCAGCAGTCATTTTGACACGACGAGGCTTGGCTGATGCCGAGCGAGAAACCTACGAATTATGTCCGGCTTGTGACGGTGAATTGGAAGGCGATGAGGACATATGTCCACACTGTGACTTTGACTTGCGAGTTGGCCGTACAAAATTCCATGATTGTGCAGAATGTAACGCCACCATCCCCTCCATGCTCGATCATTGCCCTTACTGTGGCGCTGAGCAGGACATCGGTATACATTACACTCGCCGAGAACGTAAATTCAAGCCACTGCCCGCAGAAGTAGAAGAAGAAATTGTCGAAGAAGAAGACGAAGATGAAATCGTCCGCGGTTACGAGGGATTCGATACCCATGCAGGTTCTCTCGGATTTTCTGAGGAGCAATGGGAGGGAGAATGGGATGAGAACATCTCCGAGGCCGAGGAATATTTCGACACACAAGAAGAAGAGCGAATTGCTGCTGAAGAGTCCCTAGAAACCGATGAAGAAGTTGAAGACACCGTCGTATCAACGGGACTTAGCGAGGCAATGGATGAAATTCCCGAGCATGACTTGGATGCCTTCTTGGGTGATGTCAAATCTCGCAGACATTTGTCCGATGAAGAAGTTGAATTGACTGCTTCAGATGCTCAGTACCGTGAGAAGTTGTTTGAGTTGACTGGTGAAGATGGTGTTCTTCCAGGCCAACAGGTCAATGTCGAAGACATCGTTGACAACACTGTGGTCGGCAACGAGGTTCGTTCTGCCAGCAGTGATTTCACAGTCTCTGATGACGATGAACCCGTCATCAAGCAAAATGAGACACCTGCAGAAGATTCAGATTCACCCAAGCGCAGAAGCGTACGTCGTCGAAAGAAGCAAGATTGAGTCATTCAACAGGCCGTCAAGCAAAAATGTGCAACCATGTACCGATGTAATGGAGGGACATGTGTGAGTGGTCTGTACAAACGCAGTATTTGTGCGGTCATGACCGTTCTCTTTCTGACCATGTCTTTGCCGGGATGTCTTTCCTTGGTCTATGGCCGAGAAATCATGGAAGGCGTTCGCGGAGAACCGAAAATTGACGAAGATTGGCGTGTATACGATTTATCGCATACATTTGTGTTAGAAGGTGCAGATGCCTTCTCTCAGATTCAGGAATCGAAAACTGAACAAATCGAAATCGATGAAACGGTGAGTGAAGTTGTCATTATTTTCAAGACATCTGTGAATTATCATTTGGGTGAATCTGACCAGAGGTACGTATCGGTGCAACTGCTTTGGTGTGACGAATTCGGGTCGAATTGTGACACTTCAAATCCCATCTATGAAGTCATGGCAGACAACGGATCTTACCCGCAGGAAACCATCGAAATCGACCGCGATATCACCCAATTTGAGGATGGTATGTGGTTGCTGTCAGTCGATGGTCGTGGAGGTGGAACCAATACAGGAATCTCAACACTCGACTTTGAAGATTCATGGTTGCTACGAGTTCGAGTGGTTCGCCCCTGCCTGCAATTCCCGGAAAGTCCGACAGAATGTACACCACTCATCGATTTGTGATTAAACCAAACTTTGAGAGCAATGATTACGCCTTGAGCAGTTCTTACACTTGCCCTTACGCTCATGGTTGCGTTTTGCACCACCTTCAACCATCAACCTCTGGATTTCCTTTATCGAATCCATCAATTCTTGTCTGGTTAGTGAATCCCATTGTACGGTGAATAGTGTATCAGCTCCATATCGAAGAATCCCATAATCCGGTGTCACACCTGTGGTGTCTTCGACCAGATGAAGATAGGCCATCAGCTGCATTTTATGGCTTTCATGAGGATGCTCTGGTACTTTCCCGGTCTTCTGTTCAACAGGAATGAATTGCCCGTCAATTTTCACGATTTGATCTGGACGGCCGCGAACTCCAGTCTCCTTATCGATCAGCAACGAGGCAGTTTGCCCCGAATCATCGCTGTATGCCAGAACATCTTGTTTCCTCAAACCTGTTTCTTTTTTGGCCACACTCGCTTTTTGTTCAGACATCAGAACACTGTGCAATTTCCATGCTGTAATGAGTAACCAAATCAATGTGAATATGATGAGAGCAAAGGCGAAAGTGGTTCTGTTTTCAGCCCAATAAATCGCCAATCCATGGAGTGCAACAGCAATGGAAGCCAACAACAAACGGACTTCGGTGTTGCCTGCAATTCCGAACCCACTCCTTTCAGTCTTGAACGGCGAATCCAGAGATTCCTCATCTAGACCAGATTCGATTGCAGGAGGCTGTGCCAAACCAAACGGTCTGCCCAGCCATCGCCTCCATGGAAGTGAAATCAGCATGATGGCAAGCAGTAGCCAAACTCCTGCCAGGATGACCAAATATTTGCCTATACTTTGAATAAAATCTTCTGATATGGTCCCTTGATTAACAAAGAAAAATGCCGCCGAATCTGCAGATAATGCGCAGACTACGGTCAACCACCAAGACCATACCACCATCTCTCGAGAAGCTTTTTGATCGGCATCTTTGTACTCTTTCATTTTACTGTGAATTTGGTCATGCGCTAGCATCCCCTGTTTGATGGCATCTCCATCTCCACTAACTCCCGCCTTCGAAAGTTGCCAGGAGACGGGGCAGTACGTATGGCGCTCCAAATCGGAAGCAGATACAGGTAGAGAAATGCCCTGTAAATCGGTCCAGTGACCATCTTCTCTCTTCTTGCCGTCAGTGATTGGCTTTGACAGGTCAAGGTCGGAGCCAGTGGAAACGGCTTCACCCATATCTATCTCTAGAAATTTCGATAGGTTAAGCATTCTTCCAAATTGTCCCGCTCGACCCCACGGTTTATTGTCAAAGACCTAATCGGGACACTGCGTTTGAAAATCCCTCCTGACGGAGCGAAGCGGTTATGAAGAGGAGGTGGGTGGCCAAGCCGCCCGAGGTACTGATATGTCAGATTCCATGCTATTGCCCCTTGAAACCTATGAGGAGCACAAGGTCCACATCGGTGCTCTACAGAAGAGCGCGGACATGAAGCCCTTCCTCAGTGATTCTTCAGGCGATAGCACTGGTTTGCACATGATTAATTTGGAGCACACCGATGCTCGAATGCGTGTTGTTGCACAGTTCCTCAACCGTTACGATCCAAGCCGAATTCTGGTTGTCAGTGCTCGACAATATGGTCAGCGCCCTGCACGAAAGTTTGCGCAGGCCATTGGCGCAATGCACATCGTTGGACGATTCATTCCTGGTACACTCACAAACCCACGTTTGCGAACTTACATCGAGCCTGAACTCATTGTTGTCACAGACCCTCAAGCAGATCAGCAGTCACTCTCTGAGGCAGTCAGCAGTGGACTTCCAGTCGTCGCTATTTGCGATGCGAACAACAATCTGCGAAATGTGGACATCTGCCTCCCAGCAAACAACAAGGGTAAGCTCAGTTTGTCACTAATCTATTGGCTTCTATCCAGAGAGGTTCTCAAGGAGCGTGGAAGCATGGATGATGACACTTGGGAAACCATGCAAGATGTTACAGAATGGGAATCAACTTTCTGAGTAGGACTCAGGAGGTTCGGAATGCCTGAACCGGTTCCATTGTTCTTGGCCCCCATGGCGGGCGTGACTGATGTCGGATATCGTCTGTTGGCCAAAGAGGCTGGGGCGGATTTCACAGCGACCGAATTCACTGCTGCAAGCGGTTTGAGTCGTCAAGATGCAAAGTCATGGGCCAAAGTTGAAACTCATCCACGGGAATCTCCATTTATTCCACAAATTTTTGGAGGAATTGAAGATGAGATGGTTGAAACTGCTCGTCTTTTGTCCAAAGGTGCAGACATCATCGACCTCAACTTCGGATGCCCTGCACCTAAAGTCACGAAGACCTGTGCTGGTGCCGCAATGATGGGTGAGCCGGATAATTTGGTTCGGATGGTCGAGAGATGTATCGAAGCAAGCGACGTTCCGGTCTCAGTCAAAATGCGATTGGGTACCAATCAAGAAACGTTGACTGTGCTGGACATTGCGGAACGCTGTGCCGAACTCGGTGTTTTACGCGTTTGCGTTCACGGACGGACACTTGCGCAGAAATATCGTGGCGTAGCAGATTGGAACATGATTGCCAAGGTTGTCGAAGTTTGCGAACCTTACGATACGCCTGTGATTGCCAATGGGGACGTCATTGATGCGACCAGTGCAGCAAAGTGCCTCGAAGTGACCGGTGCTCAGGGATTGATGATTGGACGTGGTGCGATTGGAGATCCTTGCATTTTTGGACGAATCAAGAACGAACTTGGCTGGGAGGAGTTTGAAGCTCCATGGGGTGATGCAAATCTAGCAGGACAGAAGCATTGGGCGTGGAACCGTTATGTCGAACTGGTCGACGAAATTGGTGGTCCCTATGCGGCTCGAAACATGAAACAACACGCAATATCATTCACGAAGGGTCTACCTGGAGGACGTGAATTACGACCTCATCTACATGCAATCAAGAATTTCCGTTTGATTGGAGAACCACTCAACATTGCCTTGGAGGCCTTCTCTAAGCGTCGTCACAACACACTGATTGTTCCAGAAGCGATTGAGGCGGCCGCCACAGCCTCCGAAGCAGGGGGATGGAGCCCATGAGTGATGCTAGAAAGGGATGGTACGGAATTGGAATTCTTTCACTGATGTTCGTAGCACTCCTCCTCCTCCAAATGGCCTCTCCTTACCTCGGCTGGACTGATCCAGATGTCGAGGATGGTTTCGAGATTGATGAGGTGGTGAGCGGCCTCGGAGGGCCGGCTTGTCTGGAGTGGATTTCAGATCGCGATTTGCTTGTCTGTGACCGTGATGGCGACGTAATCAGATTGTTGAATTTCGATATTGATTCGAATCAATGGGAGCCAACTCAGCAGAGCTTTACACTATTGACCAATGTTCACGAACCTCATGATATATTGATTCTTGATGATCATATCTTGGTCTCAGAACGAGGTAAATTAACTCGCATCAATCAGACACTGGTTGACTCTACTTTGGATGAAGCCCCTCGTTGGACACTCATCGAAGATGTACCCACCGGTAACCATCAAACAAACAATCTCGATGTCATGACCAATGGAACCGTCATTTGGCACGTGGGTTCAACTTGCAATATCTGTGATGAAGCCGACGAACGTAATGCTGCATTGTTATGGGTGAATTCAAGCACAGGGGAGCACGGCATCCTTGCAAGTGGTGTACGCAATTCGTTCCATGGGACTTGGGTACCTAACATGGGATATCTCTTCAGTGACAATGGGCGAGATTGGGAAGGAAATCATCCGCCTGAGGAGATCAATCTACTGATTCCAGGTGAGGATTATGGTTGGCCGGACGATGAACCAGAACATCCAGTTCCGGCTGGAACGATTGGACCAATCGCGATCTGGACCCCCCATTCTAGTCTCAATAATCTAGCGCATCGACCTTTGAATTCATCCTTCCCTGGTGGCAACCAGACAGTCTATGCCACGGTCTTTGGTTCTTGGAATGCCATCGTTCCAGTTGGTCATGAAATCGTGCGTATTGACTTCATAGAGAATACAAGTGCGCCACAAGGCTGGTCTTCAGAAACTTCAGTATTTGCTTCGGACTTGAGTGCACCATTACCGATTGCATTCCATCCAAGTGGAGATTTCCTTTTCTACACCAATTTTCTCAATGATGGTACGCTGTACGTCATCCATTGAGTAAATGGATGCCTAATCTGATTGGATTACTTTCTCTAGAGTCTCAGCGACGCGCTTGATTCGTCTGAAGGTGCGGTCGGCTTTGGCGAGTACCTTTTCACACACTTGATTTGACTTGCCTCCACAAAGACGCCAGCCGATAGGCAACTTCCCACCGAGTAAATTCAGCAGGACCATCTGCTCTTTGGGATCCACTGAGGAGAAGATCTTCTCACAACTTTCGACATTAAAGGAGCCTCCTTCCAAAGCCTTCACGACTTTCTTGGCTACCTTCTCATCGATTCTGGACAATCCTCCTTTCTTCATCAACCAGTCACTACCGCGGCGGTCGTGCTGAGAATGTAATGCCGACCACAATGTAACAGGCAATCGATCAATTCGAGGAATTCGCTCGACCAATCCTGCTGCTCTGAACCGGTCGAGGGTTCTGGTCAACCGAGGCCGAGTAGTCCCCCATTGATCTAGTGCCTCATCCAAAGAAAGTGGTGCATGCGCACTCAACAGGTGCTCGAACATGAGTCGACCGAGTGGAGCACTACCATCCGCAGGACGACGTACTCTGTCACCTAGCAAACCGAGGTCCATCAAGAACGCATCCAATTCATCTTGGCCTTCAAGCAACGGTGCTCTACCCCGAATCTGAATTTGGAATTGAGCATCATCCTTCTTTTCAGATGGAATGTTCATCCGCGCTTCGCTTTCAGTCATCCAAACCTCTAGCATTCGAAGTCGTTGTTCCAGAACCAATCGGGCTTCATTTGCCATCATTTCAACGGCATTCGACAATGAACCGTTTCGTAGATGATGAACACGCCATCCATCTCGATTGACTGCAGCGGTGAGCCCACATTCGTTGAGTTTACTCAATTGATACTGAATCGCCGTGGGTGATAACCCCAGTTCATCTCCAAGGGTCTGTGCATCCCAACCTTGACCTGGTTCTTTCAGCATGTATTCGCATAAGATTCTGTGAATAGGTGAATGTACACCATCTCCCGTCCAATCATCACCTGATCGGCGAATGAATTCGAGGGTATCTAATAGCCAACTGACCAGTTGATCAATGTCGCGCGAGCCTGCAGGGGCAGGTTGTTCGACCAATCGCATGCTCAGCATAGGCCAATGCCGGAACAGGGGGCTCAAAACCTCTCCTACACCAGAAGCGACTCAGACCTAACTATGTCGTAAAACTGGAACTCACCGATTACTCAGGCAAAGGTCGCTCATCCAACCATTCATACTCGACGCCAGAGGTACGTAGACCGTCTAGATGTGGAGCCAACTTCAACTCGTGACTGTGGAGAATGCCTCGGCGCCTAAGTACCTTGATTGCGGAGTGAACGGTTGCTCTTGAGCGACCCAATTCGCGGCTCAATTCAGCTTGACTCTTTGGCTGAGGGTTCTTCATCAATCGTGCTACTACAACACGTTGTGCTCCTGAAAGTCCAACGGGCATCATTCGTGCGGCACTCTCAGAGTCACCGACATTCATCTCTCTCAATACTTCGATTTGTTGGGGCGCTCCGGCATAATGACAAGAGCGGCCATTGACTGGAATCACCGTGATTGAACGATTGGAAATCAAGACATCCAAGTGATGTCGAAGGGTTCCATTGGCAGCACCCAATTCTCGTTGCAACTCGCGGTAGGCCAAGCCCGGTTGAGCCTCAAGAACTTGCAGAATACGCTGGCGTAGTGGGTGTTCCCATGGATTGTTTTCTCTCGTGGAAATAACACCACTGGCGGCCCAATTCCAAGGAAGAGCCGCCCCGAGGCTTGCGCCTACAGCAGCGACTCCGGCCATGAGCCAGGGGCGCTGACGATGCCATTGCTGTAGTAGTGCCATCGAATCCCTTTGGGATTCAGTGCTTATTGAAGCAATTGGTCCAGTGTTCGGACAACTCAATCGGTTCGGACACGCACCCTCTGCCAATCTTCCATACCCGATTCAGGTTCTTCCCAATCCGGATCACCGGGTAAAACCAATCCGGAACCGATGGTTGCCAGTTCTTGCGCCAAGCCGGAATGTGTTTGCAAGAGTGCATCCCAATCGATGGAACCACTTCGCAATTTCAACCCCAAGTTGAGAGCTCGCCATGACCGACTTGCTCGGGCATATAATCGTAGATGTAAACGTGCAGAAATCGGCCACCATAACAGGACAATGAACGCCATCAAGGGCCATGGTATGCCTGCCAAAAGCGGGAGGATTAAACTCGGTAATTGTATGTCTTGAATCGGTGAATTAGGTGAAGAAATTAACCAACCAATAGGAATGGAAATCATCAACCACCAGATGGGGTATAATGCCACAGAGCACAATATTTTCATCGACCCTAATCCTGCTTTATTCGATTCCCGTTTGACGTATTGATTGGTAATCACACGAGTCAACATGTAGGGAGGTATTGAACCGATGACAGCTCCCCATGACACCACACCCAACATCCATGAAATTGACCAAACCCAGTAAATGAGATTCTTCAAAAGTGAGCGCTTTGAAATTCGCTCTTCTCGATTTGAGATTTCCCATGATCTCAATCCAAGATGATTCATCTCTTCGTGATGCTCACGGAATCGCTCTTCGATTTGCTCTGTTACTTCGGGCTCATGTTCTGATTTGAATTGCCAAGCGGCGCGAACTCGACGTGAACCAAGAAGTGCCTGTTCGTAAGGTAGAGGTCCAGATGGCGCCTGTCCCTGATTTGCTCGATAGACGTGAACCATCCGCCGAGCACGCCATACAAGTTCGCGGTCCTCCCATGTTTCTTGAGCTTGGTTACATCGATCCATTTCAGATTTGAGAAGTTCTGTAATCACACCACACCATGCTCGATCATGAGCCTGTTCACCGAACTCCGCAAGTTCTGATTCGGTTGGCTGTGGTGCCCCCTCTTCTCCGGGCAATGGAGGGATGGGCAATGGATTGTTGACTTGGAGACTTACACGTTCTCTGAATCGGTGCTGGTCGGTATAGTGTAACCCCAATGGCACAACATTTGGCATTGCTTGACCTTCCGCATTGGCCTTACGGATAGCATGCAATAGGATGCGAGCAGCACCTGTACGTAGTCGAACAGGATGGGCTTCCAAATGGGAGACACCTTCAGGGAAAATGGCAACCCTTCCCCCCATTGCGACGGCATCGCCTAAACTCTCAATCAGATTGGAATTCTTTGCTGAGCGGTTTCCAGTTTCTCCTCCGCTTGCATCTTGAGCCCGATGTACGGGTTTTGCTCCAGCCATACGAATGACACGCCCTAAGATTGGAACTTTGAACAGGGTATGCTTTGCTGCAAATGTCAGATTTCCAGGCAATGCCGCCATCATTAGCATTGGGTCAATCAGTCCACCCGGGTGCCAGGTCGTGAACAAAATCCCACCTTCATCAGGCAGGGTATCAATGTCGACGAGTGAGATTTCTCGAAACCACGTTTCCATCAGCGCACGGTTGATGTGACGAATGCGAACATAGCCCGTGGTGATCTGAAAGTTTTCCGGATCAGAACCCCACTCCATGTGTAGCGCACCACCTGCGAGGTTTTGGTTCAATCCCCGGACATAGAGCCTAGGATGGGTAAGAGATGTTATTCAGGTGTGCACCAAGATGGCCATATTACATTCTCAACTTGGCGTTCAAACACATCCTCATCTGTCGCCCCTCTGGGGTCCCGTGTATAGGCACTGCAATCTTCTCCTGCAACCGAGTCATCATAATCAATCGGGGCCAAGAAAAGTATCTCGTCATTGTCTCCTTTTACATCAAAACGGAAATAATACTCATACTCGGGCTCATTTGGGTCAACCATATACAGCGTATTTCCATCAACTCTCCATTCACTCCATGTATTCGTAGAATCGTCTATGTCGCCATTCCCATGAAACGTAAAAGTTTGTGCGGGATTATGCCAGTCTCCCTCGATTTCACTTGATGCAAGAGAGTTCGCCCATACGTAAAGTACACCTGCAAGGATCACAATCAACACTACACCGCAAGCCACAGCAACTCCAATCAAAATGGCTGTATTTGCACGGTTCTGAGCAGGTTTTGGCATCACAGTGTATTGGGGCTGAGCAGCGGGATATACGGGATTTACAACTCCGACTTGTGGTTGCTCAACGGGAAGTGGCGCGTTGTCACCGTTGTGTTGCATAATAAGCCACTAGAGTTAGTAATAGATTATGATTTCTGAGCGACTGAGCCC
>MDTC01005741.1_pt1 | contig 17039 bp, 16 predicted proteins | sample 811181 | NCBI WGS metagenome assembly MDTC01 (sample SAMN05326644, study PRJNA326480) | marine metagenome | isolation source: seawater | place: Pacific Ocean: North | collected 2011 | reverse complement strand
CTGCAGAAACACCTGCAGAAACACCTGCAGAAACACCTGCAGAAACACCTGCAGAAACACCAAAATCGGCCGCCGCCACGACCGCAAAACCAAAAGGAGAGACAACCCCAAAAGTAGCTCCCAAAGTAGCTCCCAAAGTAGCTCCCAAAGCAAAGCCTAAGACAGCGGAGACCGCTCCATCGGAGAAAAACGGCCAGCCAAGGGTAAGAAAGACGCCTAGTCAGGTGGTTGCTTTTGGTGCTCAGCCGGCATACCGCAAGAAAACCCGAGAGCCAGAGTCGGCTTATCTATCGTAACACTACCGCATGTCTGCTCTCATCACGATGAGAAAACCCCAGAAATGCGAATACACTCGCTCATGGAATTCACCCTCCCTACCTTGACGATCGGAGCGACCACGCTCGCCTTGATCACCACCAGTTGTAGCGATTCCGGGGCATCCGGGCCAAACTTGGTGAACCGGAAACTTTCGGAGAACGAAAACAGCTTCAGGCTTGTAGAGACAAGCGCCGAGCGATTTCGGTATCAACTGACTCCCTCAAACCCATCAGGTTCAGAAGGTAGCGGCACATCCAATTCGGCAAACCAAATCGGCCTAACCTACTCCACACCCGATGGTTGGACAAAGACACCCGGTTCACCGATGCGTGACGTCAATCTTTCTTTCGGAACAAATGGCGAAGGGGAATGCTATGTTGCTCGCCTTCCGGGTATGGGTGGAGGGCTTCTCGCTAACGTCAACCGCTGGCGCCAACAGATGGGTGCTTCCCCCATCACTCAAGCCGAAGCGGATGCTCTTCCTGTTAGGCCGCTTTTTGGACAACCTGCAAAATTTATTTCGGTGGACGGAAAATTTTCAGGGATGGGTGCAACCGAAGGCAAAGATGACTACAGAATGCTCGGACTCATCCTCGCCTCCGAAGCTGGCGCGGTTTTTGTGAAAATGACGGGACCTCGGAAGCTTGTCGAAGCGAACGAAAAAAACTTCAACATTTTTACCAACTCACTGGACGTCGGTCCGTAATCCAGTTCTCAGACAAGCCTCACCTCAATGGCTAACAAAAAAACACAAGAAAAAGAAACCAGCCTCCTTAAGGTTCTCTACAAGTTTTTTACCTCATTCAAGTTGGCAACGGTCGTTTTCGTACTTATGACGATAGTGACCCTTTTTGGCACCTTGGCACAGGTCGAGATGGGTCTTTTCGCTGCAAAGGAAAAATACTTTCACTCCGTCTGGATCATTGACGAGATTGGAAATTTTCCAGTGTTTCTGCCAGGTGGTGGCCTGCTAATGGCGTTTCTCTTCATCAACATGTCCCTTGGAGCGGTCGTAAAGGTGAAAAAACGCTGGAAAGGGGCAGGCACGCTAATCTCTCACATCGGGATGCTGATGCTTTTCGGCGGAGCGTTTGTCACTTGGGGCCTCGGAACCGACGGCTACATGGCGCTCTACCCGGGAATGAAGTCGGACAGGGTTGAAAGCTATCGGAAGTGGCAACTCGAAGTGATGCCGCTCAATGACGATGCCTCTGCCGACGAGGTATGGATCCTACCCGCTGATGAGCTTTCCTCGATTCGCCCTCGCTCTCCCCGTTCCTACACCACAGACGATCTTCCATTTGAGATCATAGTTTCGGACTATTCGCCCAACGCAATACCGACTCCGATCACAGCGCCAATGGCAGCTGGGTCAGCAGCACGCGAAATCGATGGATTTAAGCTTCTACCACAACAAAAAGCCAAAGAAGCTGCGGCCAACATCCCAGGCTGCTATGTCGAGTTTAAGCCCAAGTCTGGCGACAGCGATAATATCAGCGCGATCCTCTCAGCCTACTCCTTCAGGTTCGATCCAGGAGAAAGCCCCATGCCTTTCGTGTTCGAACTAGAAGGCCAAAAATTTGGTGCCTTAATCGCCAAGAAGTCGTGGCATATTCCTTTCGAAGTTCAACTCGATGAGTTCATATTCGATCGTCACCCGGGCATCAGCATGGCTCGAAACTACGAAAGTCGTGTCACTCGCCTCGAAACCGACAAAGGAGCGAAACCTCTGGAGATTAAAATGAACGAGCCTATGCGCTACGAAGGTTACACTTTCTTCCAGGAATCCTTCGGCCCGGCAGGCTCTCAACCAGGAGACCGCATGTATTCTCAGTTTGCCGTAGCAAATAATCCTGCCGACCAGTGGCCTCTCTGGGCGCTCGTTGTTACCAGTATCGGTCTGGGAGTCCATTTCGTTATCATGTTACTAGACTACATGGCTCGCTCTCGTAAAAAACGCATTCAGGCTGCCTCATGAAGTTGCAATTTTTCCTTCTGCTAACCTTGATCGTCGGCATCAGCAGTCTGACGTCTGCCCGCGAAGCTCCCCAAGTTGAACTCGGGAGCTATGACCCATGGGATTCAAAAGTGGTCGAAACTTTTGAAAATCTCCTCATGCAGGAATCAGGTCGAGTGAAACCGATCTATAGTTATTCCCGTTTCACCCTGTTGCAATTCAGCGGCAAGACCTCACTCAGATTCGGAACCAAAGATGGTGAAACCCACGAGCTACACTACAGCGAATGGATGCTTGACGTCCTCTTTCGTGGCAACGTGGCTAAGGCACTCCCCGTCTTCGTGGTGGATAACTCTGCTGCCATAGTTCAGATCGGGGTTTCGCCCAAGGAAAAGCGTGACCGATACTCCTACGACGAAATCGTTTCCGGACGCGCCAAACTCGCTGAGCTTAGTGCCCAGTATGGCGAGAAACAGCGCAAGCATACGGAAAGTGAAAAGGATCCTCAATATGAGCTAGATCCAATTGAGGGCATGATCCTGACTCTCGGCCGCAATATCAGTGCCTTTGAGTTCCTTGTCGGACAATTCAGTTTTGCACGTAAAGGTCAGCTCCTCGTCAACGAAAACATTCTACCACAGGAAATGGTAGCGCTCGCTGCTACGCTTGATCCCGTTGCGATAATCGACAAAATGCCGGAGATGAGTATCCAGCAACTCGGCCGGGCGATTCAACAGCCGGACAACGGAGATGAAGATGCTCGCATGTTTACGAGCGCCCTGAGACTCTTTTTCTTCTACGCCAACTCCGCGCGAGGTATAAATCTTTTTCCCCCACAGGAGAACGACAACGAAATCTGGTTATCCGCGAGCGACGCCATGCTGGAGGGTCTAGAGTCGAAAGAAGCAAGACCCTGGGCTGTCGAACAGCTGAGGGAGCTTCAGAACGTGATTGAGGCCAGCACTCAGGGAACCGAAACATTCAGCGCCGCGCTTGCAGCGTTCTCCGATTCCCAACGTGCCAAAGCGGACGCTCGCGGAGAAGGAGAACATTCTGCCCTCGAAGTTCATCTCTACCGTGGAAAATATTTTAGCTACGCTCTCTACCTTTTTGTCTTTGGCTTTATCATCTTAGCAACCAGCTGGTTCTCTCCAGCAAGCAAATTTGGTCGTGTCATGGTTCTGATTGCCAGTCTCCTTGCTCTCGCAGGGCTCCTTCTCGATATCTCTGGGATCACCCTCCGAAGTATTATCCGGGATCGACCTCCGATCACCAATCTGTATGACACCGTGATCTTCATAACCGCAACAGCCGTTCTTCTCGGTTTGATCATCGAGTATTTCACGAGAATTGGAGTTGGCGCCCTTATCGCCATCGTCAGCGGAATGCTGGGCATGTTTCTCTCGATCAAATATGAGGCGAAAGAGGCGACCGACACAATCACACAGCTTGTGGCAGTCCTAGACACGAATTTCTGGCTCGCAACCCACGTCACCATCATCAACATCGGCTATGCTGCTGGTTTGGTCTCTGCCATTATTGGAATGCTCTACCTCGCAGCACGTTTCGTTCTCAATCTTGTTGGAAAGGAAGCGAAAGACTTCGTAAAGCTGCTGACACGGATGAACTACGGGGTGGTCTGTTTTTGTCTCTTTTTCTCACTCGTCGGCACAGTTTTAGGTGGCATCTGGGCCAACTACAGTTGGGGCCGATTCTGGGGATGGGATCCTAAAGAAAATGGAGCGCTCATGATTTGCATTTGGACCCTTGTCATTCTCCACGGACGCATGGCTGGGTGGATTCGAGATCTTGGCATCCATATGAATGGCATCATTCTGGGTATCATCGTCACCTTCAGTTGGTGGGGCGTAAATAACCTTGGCGTCGGTCTTCACTCCTATGGTTTCACCGAGGGGGTATGGAACTCTCTTTACAAAAGCTGGGGTGTCATGGGAATCTTCCTGCTGATGGGGATCTGGCTTTACATAGATGATCGAGCGAAGAAAACGGCCAAGAAAGCCGAGCGTAATTCGAAAGAGACTGATCCCCAAGTCAATTCGGCCTGATTAATATTCGTGCTGGAATTTCGCATAAGTCTGGCTAGTATCATCCCATGGCAATCTTCCTGGGAATATTTATCGCGGTCATCTTCATGGTCGCAGGCGCCGCAGCTTTCGGATACCTGGTAAAAGGAAAATAAGTCACTACTCTTCACAATCTTCCCGCCTCCACGACGGTTCAATCTTGAGCCTCAAAACCTCCACGTTCCGATTTTGCCAAAAAAAATTGGACTGGGCACCCACGGTAGCAATTATTCGCAAGCCGCCTACCCTTCCTGTTGAAACCGTCGTTCCGCATTCTTCATTGAATGTGTAGTCCCCTAGAGTCGCTTTCGTTTCATGGCCCGACGCAAGACCAAGATTATTTCCACACTCGGACCTGCCACCCAAAGTCCCGAGATGATTCGCCAGCTCATTGAGGCCGGTGCGAACGTCTTTCGACTGAACATGAGCCACGCCTCTCACCGCTGGTGCCGCGAGATCATTGGACATATTCGAGAACAGTCCAACGCAACAGGCATCAGCGTCGCCACCCTGATTGATCTTCAGGGTCCTTCGATTCGAACCGGGGATGTTGATGGCAAGATGGACCTCAAGAAAGGAAACACCGTTGAATTTCGTAACGCCTCTCTAGAGCCCAAAAGCCCCATCTCAGTCACTACGAATTATGATGGGCTCCACGAAGATGTCTCGGTCGGCGACGTCATGCTGGTCGATAACGGCGAAATCCACTTTCGCGTTAATCGCATCGATGATGGACGACTCACCTGCGAGGTTCTCACCAATGGGCAAATGGGTTCAAGGCGCCACATCAATCTTCCGGGCATCCGGGTCAATCTTCCGGCATTGACCAAAAAGGATCTCATGGACATCGAGGTCGCCGCAGAGCAGCAGGTCGACTATGTGGCGATCAGTTTCGTCCGTGACTCGGAACACGTTCGTCTTCTTCGCGAAAAGCTCGACGAACTGGATTCGAATGCTCGCATCATCTCCAAAATTGAGGACCAAGAAGCCGTTAAGCATCTCTCCGAAATCATCAAGGAATCAGACGCCGTCATGGTCGCCCGCGGAGATCTTGGCATCGAGGTTCACATCGAGGAACTTCCCGTGATCCAGCGCGCTATCGTAAAAGAGTCAGCTCGCATCGGTCGCAAGGTGATCGTCGCGACTCACATGTTGGAGTCCATGATCGAAAACCCGGTTCCAACGCGTGCCGAAGTCACTGATGTGGCCAACGCAATCTTTGAACAGGCCGATGCTGTTATGGTCAGTGGCGAAACTTCCGTTGGCCGATATCCAGTAAAATGTATCGAGTTACTCGATCGAATCGCCCGCCGCATGGAGCGCGAACCCGGAGCTGGCTTTTCAGAGGACATCGAACTCCGAACCGAAAAGCAACACACCGTGAAATCAGCAGTCGGCCTCGCCAACTCCCTCGAAGATGCCCATCTCATCATCTTCACGGCTCGCGGCGTTCTGGCCAATTACGCCGCCCATCAACGCCCCACCCGATCCAATATCTACGCTTTTTCCCCCGATGAAGTTGTGGTTCGCGCTCTCAATCTGAACCGGGCCGTTTTCTCTTATCCAATGCAATTCAACAAGGATCCGGAAAAGAGCATCCGCCACGCCATTGACCTTTTGAGAAAGAAAGGCCAGATTGCCGCGGGAGATTCAGTCGTTATCCTAAGTGACGTGCTCAATCAGGATTTTGACACTGAGGCGATTCTCCTCCGTAAAGCTTGATGAAGCTCACTTCCTTCGAAACGATAGACTCTCATCTACTGTTTGGTCTGTTGAATACTGCTTTGAGAAATGACTTCGACGATCTAGAAGATCTGAGCAAATTCCACGACCTCGACCAAGAGCGTCTCCTTCAGAAATTGAGAGAAGCTGGCTACCACTACAGGGCCGACCTCAATCAATTCCGTCCCACCGCTTCTCGGTAGAGAGTCTCGACAAGCAAGCTCACTTGTGAGCGTCAACGATCGCCTGAATATCGGCACGTCTGACCCCAGCAGGAGCATCTACACTGGCGAATTTAGCGCGGGCGGCCGCCGCTTGCTCGACCGTTACGGGTGAGGCACTGTTCCCCCACGTATTCCGGGTGTATGTCAGCACAGCTGCCATCTTTTCATCGTCGAGGCCAGCACCCAGCGAAGCCATCATACCCATGTAATCCATGCCTTCTTTGGCAATGCCTTTGAGAATAATTAAGAGAGCGGTGTCAACATCACCGAGGAGAAGATCAGACCCATGCAGGCTAGGAGCCATCAACATGGGGCCTGCTTTGAGCCCAGCCCCGTCTGGACCATGGCAAGCGGCACAAGTCGCATAGGCAACTTTTCCAAGCTCCATTTGAGGCAATTCAGGAACATCACCCCCTGCAACCGCTGATTCTAGGCCACCTGGTTCGCTCGTAGCTATGGCAGCGGATTCTGACGTTGCCACTGTAGCGGATCCCGCTTGCGCAGCTTCACCTTCTTCGACCACTTTTACGCCTGATCCGCTGATAAAGGCGAATCCGACGGCGCCCAGCATCAAGACGAGAGAAGCAGGAATGGCAAAGATAAAGACTTTCCCAAGGAGAGTAAGGACGGGATGTGTTGTTTCGTTGTTTTCGTCGCTCATGGCCGCGTGGATAAAAGATGATTTTTGCTAGAAGTCAATTGATTGCTGCTTGCGCCAAAGGCGCGAGTTACCGCTATCCATGTTGGTTTACGCGATTGCCAAACAGGGGGATACGCGAAACAGAAAAAATCGTGTATGATTAGGAATGACGTCCCTCTTCGAGTCCGTCGAGCTTACCTCGGTAACACCTGACGAGCTGCCACTTGTCAATGAAATGGCGGCTAAGATCTGGCCTACGGCCTACCGAGAAATCAATTCCCCTGAACAGACCAGTTATATGCTGGAATTGATGTATAGCCCTCAAGCCATAAAACAGGATCTCGCTGAAGGCGTGATCTACCAATGGATTATCTGCCATGACAAGCCGGTAGGGTTTATCGCCGCCGGCCCGATCATCTGTGGTGAGCCCTGCGTTCTCCATAAATGCTATGTTTTGACCGAGGCTCAAGGGAGCGGCTCTGGAAAAGCGGCGCTACGGCTTCTTTTCGCACGACTTTTCAAAGAAGGAACACCGCTTCTAAGACTGAGGGTAAATCGCAAAAACTCACGCGCGATTGGATTCTACCAATCACTCGGTTTCAGTATCGAAGCCGAAGATGTTCTCGATATCGGAGGAGGGTTTGTGATGGACGACTACGTCATGATCAGGTATCTGACTTAGGCGAGTTTTTTCCTCTCGTTTTTTAACCCCATAAGCGGCTAATTTTTACCTTGGCCCGTCGACCGTGATCCGGCGACACTATTCTCATGACGAACGTGACTGGTCAGGATCGCATCAAACGACTGCGCGAGGATCTCATCCCCGCTGCTGATCACTTATGCCGTCTCATCCATGACTTTGGTTCGAATGGAACGTCCCTCCTTGTGGAAGATGTCCAATTAATCGCCGATCTCGAAAAGCTGAAAAGCCAAGCCGACACTTTCAGAAACGGAATTGAGGATTGGTTCAACGATGGAGCCGTTTGGGGCACTGAAGACTTCGAAAAGAATCTTAGCCATGCCCGGCACGAGGCCCGCAACGGACTCAATCACCTTTTCGGAATCATCCAACTGATTCAAATGGCGGCTCTACCCGATGAAATTGGCAAAAAGTCTTCAGAAATCATTGCAGCCCTCGAAACCTGTCTGGCCGCGGTATCGGGAACGGCTCAAATCATTGAACCGGCCATCAGTTCAATATCCTCCATTACTGCAGAATCAGCGCCCAAATCCTCAGAGAGATCCTCGCGAGGCACTCTTCTCGTCGCCGATGATGATGAAGATAACCGCACCATCCTTGAACGTCTTTTAACCACCCACGGATTCAAAGTAGAGTTTGCGGTCAATGGAGTAGAAGCGATTCAACGCATCTCTGACAAAGCCTATGATGCTGTCCTTCTAGACATTCAGATGCCCGAGATGGACGGCTTCGAAGTGCTGGCCAAGCTCCGTGAAACCGGCCATCTCCGCCACACTCCCGTTATCGTAGTCACCGGACTCCAAGAGGAGCAGGACGCTGTGCGCTGTATCGAGATTGGAGCCGAAGATTTTCTCTCCCGCCCCATCCGTACTGAACTACTCTTTGCACGACTGAACGCTAGTCTCGAAAAGAAACGTCTTCGGGAGAAAGTATTCGAGCAGCACTTCACTCCCGATCTCGCTCGGGAACTTGCCCGCAACCCGGATCCAATGAAGATGCAAGCGCGTCAGGCAGAAGTAACTGTCCTCTTCTGCGACATTCGCGGATTCTCCACCTTGAGCGAACGACTCGGTCCCGCTCAGACAATTGATTGGCTTAGCGGAGTCATGGGTGAGTTTTCCACCATCGTTATCGAACATGGGGGAGTTTTAGTTGACTACACCGGAGACGAACTCATGGCTATGTGGGGCGCTCCAAACGAACAACCTAATCACGCAGACCTTGCCTGCCGCGCTGCTATTGGGATCATGAATTCGCTCGACGAGCTAAATCAGAAATGGCATCCCATCGTCGGAGCCGAAACCGAAGTTGGTATTGGCATCAATACCGGTGAAGCGCTGGTCGGAAACGTAGGCACTCATCGTAAATTTAAATACGGACCACTTGGCACCGTTGTGAATCTGGCCAGCCGCGTACAAGGGGCCACTAAATTCCTCAAGTCTTCCCTACTCATCTCCGGAAATACCGCGGAACAGCTTCCGGACGATACGAAAACAAGACGCCTCTGTCAGGTTCGCGTTCAGAATATTCACACCTCGGTTGACCTGCACGAACTTGAACTTCCAGGAACACCAGATAAATGGGACCAGGTAGTCTCTCAATACGAAGCCGCCCTGAACCAGTTTGAATCTGGAAATTTTCGACAAGCCTCTGCCATCCTCGGCGACGTTCTTCTCACTGTCCCCAACGATGGCCCAAGTCTCCAACTGATGCGCCGGATCGTCGACGCCATGCTGGAAGAAGGGACCGATTTTTCCCCGGTGTGGAAGTTGCCAGGAAAATAGTTATTTTCCTAATAAAGGCATTACTCGCTTCTGCTGAGCACTCGCAAACGCAGTATCTACAATCTGCTGACCGACAAGCGACATGGCCACACTGAGGGGCCCTTCTATCTCCCGCTCATTTTCGAGGCAATCGATTAAATACTCAACTGGATTAGACTTCGGCGATGGCAACGTGGGAGCATCAACGCGACGCCCTTCCGGACATTCTCTCAACTGCACCGTCACATAATCGTCGTAGTCTCCACTGGAGATCGTTCCCCTAGTTCCTTTAATTATGAACCCGCATTTTGGCTGCGGCTGATGTGACCACGGATCGGTGAAGGTCCCCCACCTCGTTTCGAACTTCGAGAGCCCTGATTCATATCGCGCCACGGCAATGCAATGTTCATCGACTTCGAGTCCGCTGTTCTCAAGATCCCAGATTGCCATGACTTCGATTGGCTTCTTTCCTCCATTGAACCATGTCCCAAGTGTGGTGCCATAGCCAAGGTAATCTTGAAGGCTTCCGCCGCCCTCAGATGCTCGATAAAACCAGCCTGCCTTCTTTTCTTCTTCGGTAGGCTCTCGCTCAATTTTATCGGCGCCATGCCATAGCGGACCGCGATTACCATCATAAAAATGAACTTCCTGAACCTCGCCAATGAGCCCATCCTGAATCAAATTCCACGTCTTTTGATGAGACCGATGCCAAGCTAGGGGCCAATTAATCGCGAGTTTTTTTTCTGAATCATCCATGGCTGCAACCATGCGTTCTGCCTCCGAAAGGTTCGAGGCAAAAGGTTTCTCCATGAGAACATGTGCTCCAAATGGAGAAACCTTTTCGGTCCATTCGGCATGCCTCGCGGCTGCTGGACACAGGATCACAATATCGGGCTTCGTCTGCTCAAGGCATTGCCGGTAGTCAGTGAAGACTTCTTTCTCTTTGAGTTCAAAATTCTGACGCGCCGAAAGCATTCGCTGCGACTGTTCGTCCGCTACTCCAACAATCTCTGCATTCGGATGCTCATAAACCATTCGGAGCAGATCGCCCATGTGGAAATGGTCGAAGTTGATGCCCGCGATGCGCCACTTCATACTTCATTTAACAGGTTAAGATACTTCGGCCTGCTCTGTTGACTACCTTCCTCGTGAAGGCCTCACTTTTGCTAATCAAGAGGAATACCAAATAGAATTAGCCTTCCTCGATCACCCCATCCTCGTCGGTTACATCGGTCTTGTCTCGGAAAGCAGCAAAGAACACAGCCGCAATAACCGCAGCCATAATCGCCGGAAGAATCCAGAAATCCTTCCACTGATCCATCGTTTCTGTGAGTAAAACCGTGTCGACTCCTTCTGGCATGCTCTTGGCAAACATGTTGGTAAACTTTTCAAGCACTGACCAGTCAGCCGTCTCACGAGCGCCTGCAACCGCGTCATTGAGCTCTCCATAGTTACTCACTTTTTCAAATTGCCCTGAAATTCCCCAACGTCCGAAAACAATGCCGTAACCAATAAACATTCCCAATCCCTGGGTAATGAACACCAACATGCTCTGCGCTTGGCCTCGCACTTCTTTCGGAGCCACCGCATCGGTATACATGAACCCGGTTACGAAGAAAAAATCATAACATATTCCATGCAGAGCCACGCCTAGCATGATCATCCAGAACGCTTGATCTGGGGCGCCGTAAGCAAAGAGCAGGTAACGCAGCACCCAAGAGAGCATTCCCACGAGAATCATCCACTTTACCCCAAGACGACGGAAGAAGAATGGGATTAGAAGCATAAAGATAATCTCGGACATCTGACCGATCGTCATAAAGGAAGCCGCCTGCTCGAATCCGGTCGTAGCAAGGTATTGGGCCGTAACGCCATAGTAATAGGCAAGCGGGATGCAGATCAGTCCCGAGCAAAGGATAAAAACTAGAAAGCCCGGCTTGGCTAGCAGCTTCCAAGCATCAGCCATCAATATGGCTCGCAGGTCGAGCTTCTGTCCTTTTGCCGGGGGCGGCGTATGAGGTAGAGCAAATGAGAGTATCCCTAACAGGATGGAAGAACCTGCTGCCAGCTTAAAGATCGCAAGCGAGGACGTCCATCCCAGAAAACCCACGGCCAGTCCGGCGACGATCCAGCCAATCGTTCCCCAAACGCGAATCTTGGGAAACTCGATCCGGCTGAGATTTGAAAATGCAATCGTATTACCCAGACCAAGGGTCGGCATGTAACAGAGCATGTGACCAAGGAAAAGATACTTGAGCAGCACCCCATTTCCGGCCGCTGCGGCCCCTTCCGCCATCCAGAGGAGTGCTCCCCCAATGAGGAATAGGACTCCCATCACGATCTGAGACGGGAAAAATCGGTCAGCGATAATCCCAAGAAAGAGAGGGGCGAAAATGGCTCCCAATGGAGCCGAGTCATAGGCCGCCCCAGTGCTAGCTGCCATATCATTAGCCCCCAGAGCCTGACCCACGGTGGCGAACCAAGCCCCCCAGGTAAAAAACTGAAGAAACATCATGATGCTCAGCAAAGGCACCGCAGATCGATTGGAGTTATTAGCCATGGTCGCGATTTGTTAGGGAATGAGACAAGATATTGTCGAAAAACGAAAGACGGATCAACGCCGAAATACCGCCTTTATCCACGCATTGACGCTGTTCCTTCGAGGAACACCTAGGGGGTCAGCTACGAGAGTAGTCTCGCTGCCCGAAGATTGAAGAACCCACCCGGATCTGGGTCGCTCCTTCTTCAATCGCCGCGCGAAAGTCATGGCTCATTCCCATAGATAACTCAGGAAGCTCCACTCCCGTCGAAGTGGTCAACTGATCCCTAAGCTCTCTCAAGGCAGCGAAATGAGGTCGCACCTTTTCAGGATCGGGATCAAACGCTGGCACAGTCATCAATCCCTTGAGCTGGACCTGTTCAAGTTGGGCGACCTCCGACACAATGTTTTCGAGGTCTTCAGCTACAAGACCGAACTTGGCCTCATCCCGAGCCACGTTTACTTGCAATAGAATTTCAGGCTTTAATCCAAGTTCTCCTGCTATGCGATCAATCTGCAAGGCTAGGCCAAGCGAATCGACACTGTGAATCATTGCACAATACGGCAGAACCTTGCGCGTCTTGTTTTTCTGCAGATGACCGATGAGGTGCCACTTCAACTCAAACGACATTGCTGGAACTTTTTCAAGAATCTCCTGCACCTTGTTTTCTCCGAAAATGCGATGACCGGCGCTGACTGCTTCCTGAATCACATCGACAGGCCAAGTCTTGCTAACAGCGATCAGAGTAATTTCGTCTGCGAGGCGCCCAACTCTCGCGGCTGCATCAGACACCTCGGCTTCAACAAAGCTTAGATTTTCAGCAATACTCATTTTTCCGGAAGGGCTTCGATCGCAGCCCGGTCGAGCCGAACTATACGCCACTCATCAAGGATTTCGCCTCCGACCTGAGTGTAGAGATCGATCGCATTCTGATTCCAGTCGAGCACACACCATTCATAGCGTCCCGCAGCCCGTTTTTCAGCAATAGCTCCCACTGATTTAAGCAGCTTTTTACCGATTCCTGCCATTCGAAAGGAAGGTCTGACATACAAATCTTCCAACCAGAGGCCCGCGCGACCAACAAAAGTTGAAAATGTTGAAAAGAAAATCGCATAGCCGACCAGCTCTCCCGATACCGTCGCGACTAGCGCTTCGGCGGCAGGACGGTCCCCAAAGAGGCTTTCCTGATAGTCTACTTCTGTCGCAACTAATTGATCGCTAAGCTGTTCAAACTCGGCTAACTCCGCCACCATTTTAAGGATGCCGGGAATGTCTCTCGGACTTGCATCACGGATCTCAAGAGATGCCTGAATGTTTTCGATCATAAGACTTCTGATTTAAATCGGACTTGGCACACCTAGTGCTTATTAGTGATACGTCAGTCGGTATCCAGACCGGACGACAAACGGGTTGAAACCAGACAGCAACCCGGTTGACTTCATCTTTTGCAGGTTTTACGGGGGTTTTTCCTGCGCTTGTCGACCGGGTTGCTTGTTTCATACAAGGGGGCTTCGTTTTTTGTGTAGAGCCCTACCCCCCCCTTGGCATGAAATGAATCTAAAAAGAAGGCTCAGTGACCCCCGTCTGAAAGTTCCTGTGGTTTGTATCCGCCCTTGGCTCTGAAGTAGAAGAACAGGATAAGGTAACAGATCAACATAAAGGTCGGAAGGACTGACACCTGCACAAAGGCGGCCTTCTTGTTCGGATAACGCACCTCGCGGACGATATCCTGCTCCGCTTCCGAGAGGTCTTTCACCTTGTCTTCATCGACCCCCCTGACTTCGCCAAGGAAGGAGAGAGAGCGCGGCGACGTTGCCACTTTTTCATGAATCGCGGGATGTTCCGCCTTCAGGTCACGGTCGATTCCTTTATCCTGCAGACCCCCCATTATCGGGGCCCCTAGAATACCCATACCAAGCACGCCGACAGCGGAAACTCCGTTGAGGGTGAGCGCTCCTCCTTTCGGGAACTGCTCGGATACTAGCCCCAGCGTGGTGGACCATAGAAAGGTCTTGCCAAGCGCATAAACCGTGGCGGCAATCAGGATCACAAATCCAGCGGACTTAGAAAGGAAGAGCAAACCGATAATCGCAATGATGGCGCTAATCACAAGAAGACCGATCGGTGAAAATTTATGCACGATCGGACCCGCATAGAAACGCAGAATTGTCATTATGGTCGAAACGTAAATAAAGATCCACCCCGCCTGAGCCGGCGTGAAGTCAGCGCCGAGCAGATCGGGCATCCAACTGTCAGTGCCCAGTTCAGTCGTAGCCAACGGCCCCATCGTGAGAAGAATGAGTAGGAACATCCAGTTCCCGAAACTCTTTGTGTATATACCGGCTCCAACGGCAACCGTTGCAGCGATAATCACTGCAACGATCCCACCTACCACGAAGTCAGGATTCAAACTCGCTAGAATCTGCGATACCCCCAATACGAGCAGCCAAGTCAGAAGAAAGAACCCGATACCGCCAACCTGGCCAAGCATTTCCCGATAGGAAACATTGGCTTCAACCCGCTCATTGACTGGGAACTTTCGCGGGATAATCATCACGGCGTAGATCACCACCGGCACGAAACACATCACGTATTTGATCTTCCAGCTGGCATCTCCCAGTAGGATTGCCGTTAGCGCACCAAGTGCCAGACCCGCCGGCCAACCGGCGTGGAGAATGTTGAGCCATTTCGATTTCTCCTTTTTATAAATCGTGGCCACGACCGGGTTGATGAAAGCTTCAACGGTGCCGTTGGCGATGGCGATGAGGAACACACTCCAGTAAAGAGCAGTCGGTCCGTTCGCAAAAAGCGTGAGAAGCAGAGAGGCGATATGACACCCCATCGCAAAATAGGCCGCCGTTTTGTAGCCGATGTAATCGATGATCAGGCTGAAGACAATGATACTGATCGCGAAGGGCCAAAGTCCCACACCGAGGATGGTTCCCTTGTCAGCTTCAGAAAGTCCGAAATCGGTCTGCCAGTCGCCGATGATATTGGCGCGGAGACCGAACACAAATGAGGTCGCCACGAGAGCGACAAAACAGGCCCAGAACAACTTCTTGGTTTCTTTTTCGTCCATAGTAAAACAGCAGTTCGCAAAGGCTGAATTCTGGGGGAGGAACTGCAAATTTCAATGCAGAAAGACCCTTAATTCCGTGCGGATGCTGGCGCCGGTTCCACCCTATCGGGCAACCGGGCAGCCGGGCACCCGCAACTGCGCCTTTTGCGTCAGCACCACAGCGAACCCACAGTCAACGCGTGGCTGCCGTCAGACGGTTGGTGTGCTATGACGTTAGCCAGAACAAATACGAGAGACAAAATACGATGAAGACAAAACATGCATTTATTATCGGTTCTATTGCGACGATCGGGGGCTCGGTGTTTGCTGCTACGGCCCAGTCGATTGCCTTTATTAACGTAAAAGTTTATCCTTCGCCTCGGTCAGATACGTCATATGCTGCGCAGGAACAGGTCTTGCAGAACATTGGCCTGCTATTTCTGGCATTTGGGCTTCTCCTGATTCTAACCACGTTCCGCGAGTGCCTTCGCGCATCACGCCGTGATCACCGACCCGCAAGAAACGAGGGTTAACAAGCCGCGGATGATCAACTGCCTGCCCGCCGCGAGTCGAAAGTTCTTTTCTGATTCCTCACCTGCCCTATCATTCCACCACCGCGCACCGGATCGAGTTGGAGCTCTATGACGTTCGACAAAAAGAAGCGAATCTGAATCCATGGACCAAGTACCCACACAGTCTCAACCTTCACAGCCGAAACAGCGACATGGTTGCCTAACTGCATATTTGGTATTCATAATAATCGCGAACTCTGCCAGCGCGTTCATGTATATCGTAGGAAGAGAAGCGATACGGCAGAATCTTCCGGATATGCCTGACTGGGCATTTCCAGTTCTAATTGCCTTTGGCGTGCTCAATCTGGTTTGTGCGATTGCCCTCTTCAAATGGAAGAAATGGGGGTTTTGGGGATTCACCTTTTCAGCCTGTATTGTTCTAGTCGTCAATTTGGCAATCGGTCTCAGTCCCGCACAAGCGTTCGGTGGCCTAATTGGAGTTGCGATTCTCTATGGAGTGTTGCAAATTGGCAGAACGAACAAAGGGTGGCCACAACTTGAATGAAACAATGTCGAACAAGCGCATGGAGAGCAACGGCTGACCGGCACTGAGTCGAAAGATGAAACGTAATTCAAACCCTTGTCCTGTGTCGAACGCACGCTCCCGGATCGGGCTGCCATGCCTCAAACGTTCGGTCAAAAAATGAAACGTGCTCTCAAGTGGATCGGCAGAATTCTAGGCGCCTTGGTGCTCGTGGCTGTCTTGGGGTTTGCGTGGATGGTTTACAGCTTCAACAAGGCGCTGGAGCCGATTGAATCGGTAAGCAAGTACGAAGAAGTGTTGGCGGATTGGAAGGCAAGCGGACTGATCGACCATTTTCCTAGTTCGGTGCCTGCGAATGCTCGCAACGTAAAGTTTTCTTCGTGCCCAAGTTTTCTCCAGGGAGGTGGACACGTTCAGCTCAGGATGGAGCTCCCCGCAGAGGAACTGAAGGTGCTCTACAATCACGCCACGGAGTCCGCCAAGCAGCATCAGGACGGAGGGAATTCTGTAACTCTCATCAATGAGCGAGATGATGGATTATGGAGCACGCACCCGCACACTTTGGCGAAGGGCACATACAAGTTCCCAAGCGACTACCGGATTTTTATCCTTGATGCTGCGGGGTCAGGCGACTGGAACCACGGCAAGAGCATGGGGATGGTCGTCAGCCTGCAAAGGAATGAGGTTCTCTATTACACCGAGGACTGGTAGAAACGAAATCGGCGAACAAGGCGTAAATACTGTTCGGTAAAAAGGGGATCAGGTGGCTGAAAACAGAAAATGGGAACAAACAATTGGAGCCGGATCTTTAATCGGAATCTCCGCCCTTGCGCTCCTTCTAGCCCTCCCGCTTCTGAAGCCAGAATTCAACATCGGAAGATTGCGCGTCGCGGCTGGCATCCAGCCATATGGATGGACTCAGGGAATCACGAAGAACCCTGCGGACTGCTACCTCGTGATCGGAGAATGGTATTGGT
>MDTC01000518.1_pt1 | contig 17039 bp, 19 predicted proteins | sample 811181 | NCBI WGS metagenome assembly MDTC01 (sample SAMN05326644, study PRJNA326480) | marine metagenome | isolation source: seawater | place: Pacific Ocean: North | collected 2011 | reverse complement strand
TTCTTTTAATTCATTTTCTTTATTTTGAAGCGAAGTTTTAACATCATTTTCATTTTGAGTTAACTCTTCAACTTTTGATGGCAGATCGCCTAGCAATTTATTGATCTCAAATAATTTATTATCAACATCTTGTAATAAAATTATTTGATCAATTTGGCTCATAAAATAAGATATCTCTCTGATGACTTCATATCGAGAAGAATATATTCTAATTACATTACAAAAAAAACATTTATTATGACTTTAATTAATTATATTATTCCACGTGTCAACCTTTGAAAAATTTAAGACTTTTGAACCATTACCTTCTTTTTTAACAATAAAAAAATCATCAATTCATGGATTAGGTCTTTTTGCTAGTTCTTTTATAGAATCTCAGACAGAATTAGGCATTACACATATTAAAGATGAAAGATTTTCTCATGGGTATATTAGAACGCCTTTGGGTGGATTTTTTAATCATTCATCAATCCCAAACTGTAAAGCAGTTTATGATGAAGATTTCATTAAAATAATAACAATAATTGATATAAATTTAGATGAAGAAATAACTGTTGACTATACAGAGCATGACTGGATAAAGATAACTAATGAATAACTATTTTTTCACATCAGAATCAGTAACAGAGGGTCATCCGGACAAAATTGCGGATTTAGTGTCTGATAATGTTGCAAATTATTTGATTAATCAAAAAGAGATTAATAGAGCTGCTATTGAAACAATGGTTTCCTCTAACATGATAACTGTTGCTGGAGAAGCAAAAAGCGAGCTAATAAATAATTTCAATGAAATTGAATCTTTAGTTCGAGAAACTATTAGAGAAATTGGCTATGAACAGCAAAATTTTCACTGGAATACTCTTAAATTTAAAAACTTAATACACAATCAAAGTGTAGATATTGCTAGAGGAACTGATGATTTTGGTGCTGGAGACCAAGGAATGATGTTTGGTTATGCTTGTGATGAAAACGATTCTTTGATGCCAAGCGCAATTTATTACAGTCATAAAATAACTAAAGCACTTTCAATTGCAAGACATAATGGTAAAAATTGGATAGGTCCTGACGGTAAAGCACAAGTAACTATTGAATATAGCAATATCAATGATCCTTTAAGAATTTCTGATGTAATATGCAGTACTCAGCATAGTAAAGATTTAAAAGACAACAGCATGGAAGTTAAAAAAAGAGTTAAAAAAATAATTCAGCCAGTGTTGGAAGATATGGATGATGTTGATACGAATTTTGAAATAAATCCTACAGGAAATTTTGTAACAGGTGGACCTGATGGGGATGTCGGAGTTACTGGAAGAAAAATTATTGTAGATACTTACGGAGGATATGCCCCTCATGGTGGGGGTGCCTTTAGTGGGAAAGATTGTACAAAAGTAGATAGAAGTGGCGCATATATGGCAAGATACATAGCCAAAAATATTGTTGCTTCAGGTTTAGCTTCAAACGCTACAATACAAATTAGTTATGCAATCGGAATTAAGGAACCAGTATCTATATATATTTACTGCGATGGAAAAGTAAGAAATGATATATCAGAATGGGTTACTAAAAATATTGATTTGACTCCCTTAGGAATTATTAGAAAATTTGATTTATTTAAATTGAATCTTTCTGATACAACAAATTATGGACATTTTGGTAAAAGCAATCTTCCTTGGGAAAAAATAGATCTTGTTAAAGAATTCAACATTTAAAGGAAAAAAATGAGAATACAAAGTATAGAAAAAAAACAAATGACTAAAAATGAAAATAAAATGGATCAAAAATTTAAAAATATTGTTGAAGAACTGCCTTATAGAATTAAAGATATCACATTAGCAGAACTAGGTAGAGATAAAATTGATATTTCAGAGAGAGAGATGCCAGGCTTAATGGAGCTAAGGAAAAAATATTCGAAATCTAAACCACTCAAAGGCTTTAGATTGACAGGCTCCTTACATATGACTATAGAAACTGCAATTCTTATTGAAACACTAAAAGATCTTGGTGCTGAGATTCGCTGGGCAAGTTGTAATATATTTTCTACACAAGATGAAGCTGCTGCTGCTATTGCAAAAACAAAAATTCCAGTATATGCATGGAAAGGGGAAACGCTTGAAGAATATTGGGATTGTACACTTCAGGCATTAACATTTAAAAATAACCAAGGACCTAATCTTATCGTTGATGATGGTGGTGATGCCACATTGCTAATCCATAAAGGGTATGAATTAGAAAATTATTACAAAAAACACAAACAATTACCTAAAATTTCAACTCTAATTGAAGAAGAAATTGTAATTGAAAAATTGTTAAGAAAAGTACATAAACTAAATCCCAATCATTGGCACAGCATTGTTCCTGATATTGTAGGAGTTTCAGAAGAGACAACTACTGGAGTAGCTCGATTACAACAAATGGTTGAAGATGCTATTCTTTTGTTCCCAGCATTTAATGTAAATGATGCTGCAACGAAATCTAAATTTGATAATCTTTATGGATGCAGAGAATCATTAGCAGATGGAATTAAACGTTCAACAGAAATAATGCTCGCCGGCAAAACTGTTGTTGTATGTGGATATGGAGATGTCGGTAAAGGTTCAGCACAATCAATGAAATCTTATGGATGTAAAGTTATTGTTACAGAAATTGATCCAATTTGTGCCCTTCAAGCAGCTATGGAAGGATTTGAAGTAAGAAAAATAGAAGATGTGCTTCATAGAGGAAATATTTTTGTGACCACTACTGGTAACAAAGATATTATCACTTTAAAACATATGAGAAAAATGAAAGATCAAGCTATTGTTTGTAATATTGGGCATTTTGATAATGAGATTCAAGTAGATGCATTAAATAAATCAAATGCTAAAAGAGATCAAATAAAACCTCAGCTTGATAGATATACTTTTAAAAATGGAAAACAAATATTTTTATTAGCAGAAGGTAGATTAGTGAACTTAGGATGTGCCACTGGACACGCAAGCTTTGTTATGTCTACTTCATTTTCAAATCAAGTTTTAGCTCAAGTATTTCTTGCAAAAAATAAACCCGTTACTGGTATTTACGACCTTCCTAAGGAATTGGATGAAGAAGTTGCAAGGATACATTTACAGCATCTTGATGCTGATTTGACTAAATTATCAAAAGAACAAGCTAAGTATATAGGTGTTAAGATAAATGGACCATATAAGAAAGACGAATATAGATACTAAATGATTAAAGAAATTATATCAGAACATTTGAGAATAAGTAAATCTTTAGTTGAAGAGACTCATAATATTGAAAAAATTTTTAAGATTAGCCTTAATACAATAAAATCGGGAAATAAAATTATTCTTTGTGGTAATGGAGGTAGTGCTACTGATGCATCACATATAGCGGCAGAATTTGTTGGAAAATTCGAAAAAGATAGACACCCCTTACCTGCTATATCATTGACTGATAACATATCAACAATAACTGCAATTGGAAATGACTATGGATTTGAAGAGATATTTTCAAGACAAATTAAAGCGATAGGTAAAAAAAATGATCTCTTAATAGCAATATCAACATCAGGTAATAGCAAAAACATTCTTAAAGCAATTAAAGTAGCTAATGAACTTGGAATAAAATGTTTTGCATTATCTGGAAAAGATGGTGGAAGAATTTTAGATTTAAAATGTGATATTATTAGAGTTAATAGTAGTAGTACAGCTAGAATTCAGGAAATGCATATTTTAATTGGACATCTATTATGCAAGCTTATTGATGAAAATATTCAATGATTTGGTTTAAAAAATAAAATAATTGTTTTAAAAAATATAATACAATCTAATATAAAACTTCTATTTTCTATGTATTCTAGATCATATTTAACTCTTTCTTTTATATTATTTAAATCGGTTCCTCCTCTATTCCCTTTAATTGCTGATAAACCAGTTATACCCGGCTTTACAACCTTCCTTAAATGATATTGTTTAATATTCTTTTCAAAATAGATATCTTCAAGTTCATCATGAGGCCTTGGGCCAATAATTGACATATCACCTTTAATTACATTAAAAAATTGTAATAATTCATCTAAATTAGTTCTTCTTATAAAACTACCCCATTTACCTAGAACTTCAGATGAACTATTTTTCATGGATCTAAATTTATAAATTGTGAATTTATTATTTTTATAGCCAACTCTTCTTGATGAAAAAGTTATTGGAAATCCATCAACTAAGAAATTGATACAGGCAATTGTAATTAATATGGGTGAAATTAAAATTAGGATTATTATTGACACTAATTTATCTAATAAAAATTTTATCATAATTAAAATTTTATAGTAATTTCAATAAACAATGTTCCTTAATGTAAATTAATTAATTCTTACTATTAATATTTTTAAACTCATTAAGTTTATGTTTAATCATTTCATCAAGCATTGTTTCAAATGTATAACTAGGCTTCCAATTTAATATTTCTTTTGCTTTTGAACAATCGCCCTTAAGTACATTAAGTTCCTCTGGTCTTAAGAATTTTTTATTAACTCTAACATATTTTTTATAATCTAAATCTAAAGAATTAAAAGTATACTCTACCAATTCTCTTACAGTATGTGATTTTCCTGTTGAACAAACGAAATCATCAGGTTTTTCATGGGAAATAATCAAATGCATAGCTTCAACATAATCCTTTGCATGTCCCCAATCTCTTGATGCGTCTAAGTTTCCTAACTCTAACTTTTTAGAAATACCAAGTTTTATTTTGACAGCTTCATTTACAACTTTATTTGTAACAAAATTTATTCCTCTTCTTGGTGATTCGTGATTGAATAATATTCCGTTTGATAAGAAGAGATTATAGGAGTGGCGATAATTTTTTACAATATTATATCCAAATAACTTTGCACAACCATATGGACTTACTGGGTTCATAGGAGTTGATTCTCTCTGAAATCCATCTTTGTCAATTGAATTACCAAACATTTCTGAAGAGGACGCTTGATAAAACTTCACTTTATTATCTAAAAGTCTAATACATTCTAAAAGATTAAGAGTTCCATTAACAATAGTATTGACGGTATATGACGGTTGATCAAATGATATTCTTACATGAGATTGCGCGCCTAAATTATAGATTTCATGAGGTTGAATAGTTTTAAATAGTCTTACAAGGGAACCCATATCTGTTAAGTCGGCATATTCTAAATTTAAATCGGAAGCAATATGCTTCAATCTAGATGTTTGATTTTCAACTACAGAATTTCTTTTTAAAGTACCATAAACTGTGTATCCTTTTTCAAGGAGATATTCAGCTAAATAAGACCCATCTTGGCCATTAATTCCTGTAATTAAAGCTTTTTTATTTTCCATTATTGCCCTTTATATGATTCATATACTTTTTTAATCCCATCTGACAGTTTTGTGTACTCAAAACCACCTAATAAATTTTTTAGCTTTTCAGAAGATACATCTTTCCTAAATTGACCATCTTGAACTTTCATTCCTGTGAAATTATATTTGTAATGATTTTTATCTAAAACATCCAATGCAATATCAGCTATCTGTTTAATGGTTAATACTTCATCAGTAGCGACATTAACATTTTCAAAAATATCTTTACTAATCATACATTTTATTGCACGTGCTAAATCTCCAGCATACATAAATTGTCTAAGTGGAGCGCCAGTGCCAAGCAATTCAAATTTACCATCTTTAGTACTATAAATTTTATCAATTAAAGAAGATACATAATGAGATCTTTTATAATCAAATTTATCATGTTCTCCATAAAGATTACACGGAATAACGTAACACCAATTTTCTTTATTATACTGCTGTCTATATGAATCAATGTGAACTCCTAAACACCTTTTTGCATAAGCATAGGCAAAGTTCTGAGCTGGCGGAGCTCCATTATGAAGATCATCTTCTGTTAGTGGATAATTTTCTGCTAAATCTGGATAGATACATGTACTAAGAACACCGATAAAATTTTTGACATCACAAATATATGATGCTTTAATAATATTTGAATTAATGATAACATTATCCTCAATGAAATCAACAGGATAATTCAAATTTTCAATGATACCTCCGACTTTAGCAGCAGAATGGACTATGGTAGTTGGTCGAAAATCTTTTAAAAAATTTAATGTCTCATTATAATCCAATAGATTCATATCGGATGAACTAACGTAATTGGCATTTGGCATTATCGATTTAAGAGATTTTCCAACAAGGCCTGTTCCGCCTGTAACTAATATTCTTTCTTTATTCATGCCATAATAATAACGAAATAAATTATATTATACTATATTCATCTTATATGAAAGTATCTATTATAACACTCACATATAATTCCCAAAAAAATATCAAAAGATGCTTAGAGTCTATAGCATCTCAAAGTCATAAAGATATTGAACATATAATTATTGATAATAATTCTTCTGATAATACAAAAAAAATAATAGAAGATTTTCCTAATAAAAATATTAAACTAATATCAGAAATTGATAAAGGTATTTATGATGGGTGGAATAAAGGATTTAAAATGGCATCTGGAGATATTATAGGTACGGTTATGGCAGATGATTTAATTTATGATTCAAAAACAATTGATCTAATCATTAAAACCTTTAAAAAAAATAGTTGTGATATTATTTATGGTAATATGAATTTTTTTCAAAATGGTAAAATAATAAGAAAATGGAGAGCAGGCCTTTACAAAAATTGGAAATTTTATTTAGGTTGGATGCCTCCACCTCCAACGGTATATATGAAAAAAAATGTAATTAAAGAGAACAAGTTATTTAATCTAAAATTAAAAATTGCATCAGATTATGAATTTTTTTTAAGGTTATTTTTTTTAAAAAAATATAAAATAAAATATTTAGATAAATATATATATAGTTTAGAATATGGGGGAATTAGCAATAAATCAATTAAGAATATTATTAAATCAAATATTGAATGTTATAAAGCATGGAAGTTAAATGGGCTATTTATTACACCCCATATAATCATAACTAAGCCTTTTCTTAAAGTTTTACAAATTTCAGACTTTAACTTTTTTATCAAAAAATATTTTTTCACTTTTAAAACTGATTGAAAGAATATACCCTATTATGCATGTAAAATAGAAATTAAAAAACCTCAAGCCGCCAAGTTTAAATTCAACGAAAAAAATTGATATCAGATATAGTATTAGAATCATCATTAAAATATTATATAATTGATTTTTTTTAGCTTGGAAAAAAATTTGAATTATTGAAAAGAAATAAATAAAAGATAGAATAATACCTGATTCAAAAATCATTGTTAAGTAAGTATTATGTAAATCTTCAAGATCTTTAAAAACAAATAAGTTAATTTCTGTGTCCGTTAAAAACACATTTTTAATATACTCATAAGAATGTAAACCATGACCAAAAATCCAATTATCTTCAAGCATTAAGATAGCATAAAACCATAAAATTTCTCTTCCTGAACCTCCTGTTTCGAGTCGAAATATTTGGTTTAAACTATCAAAATTATTAAAAAAAATAAAAATAACAGCCAGGATAATAAGCCAAGATATTTTTGATGATCTAAAATAATAGATTAATGATAATGAAACAGCAATCCAACTTGTTCTACTAAATGAGATAAATATTCCTAGAAGAAAAATGAAAAAATTATAAATATTAATTCTGAATGATAAAAAAAATGAAGAAAATAGCAAGGCAATAGTTACTCCATATGTAATTTGATGTTCTAAAAAACTTGCTGTGTTTGTAAATAATCCAAAAGAATAATTTTCAATATACTTTATTTCTGTAAAAAAAATATCATTTTGAATTATTCCTAATGAATGTAATAAACCAAAAAATATTAATATGTAAAATAAGTTTTTCGATAAGCTTAAAAAAAAATTCCAATTTTCATCTTTTAAAAAGATATAACATTTTAAGATAACTAGTGAAAAAAATGATAATGTGTATGCAATAGCTGTAAATATTTCGTTTAGAGATACGTTATGGTAAAATATTTGCAACAAAAGATTTAAGATAAAGAAGATTATAAAATATCTTAGTTTTGAAATTATCTGAAATAATAAATTAATATTTCGTTTTTTTATATACAAAACGCATAAGGTGGACATAAAAAATATTTGAAGAACATAAAATATTTGAGTATACCCTGAAAAATTAATAATAAAATGAGAGCTGTTTAATACTGCTATAAAAAAAAGAGTTGAAAGGAAAAACTTATCAAATGATAGATTCAAAATAGTATAGGACCTCTTACATTAATTAATTTTATATATGATTTGAATGAAATCACTTTTCTATTTTTTTTAATATAACTTAAATCTTTTAACATCATACTGTAAGCTAAAGTTATAACTTTAAACGTTTTACATTTTAAATAATATTGAATTGATCTAACTAGTATGTAGGTAAAAATTGACAATATATTAAGATTTAATAAAGCAACTTTAACTCGATTTTTTAAGTTCAGCGCTTCGATTTCTATATTTGGAATATACCTGGCATCATCTGTTTTATAGTGAAATATTTTTATTTCACTTGCAAAAAAAATATTATATCCGGAATCAATAACTCGTAATGATAAATCAATTTCTTCCTGACCATATGGAAAGAAATCATTGTAATAATTTACTTTTTCAAAAATTTTGGCTCGAAAAGCATGACCTGCACCAATGAACCATCCACATGGTATTAACTCACTATCAAGTTTCCTTTTTTTTGCAAAAAAGGGAAATTCTTCTCTTCTTCTCTCAAAGTTTTTATTCTTAAAAATTGAAAATGCTAATAGCCCTATAGATTCATCGTCTTCAAAATAACCCACTACTTTTTTTATTGCATCATTGGATTCAAATTCAGCATCGTCATCGATTTCAAGTATAATATCTCCTTTTGCCTTTCTCAATCCAAAATTTCTACCACCACTTACACCCAAATTTATATCCATACAAAAATACTTAGCGTTATATTCTTTAGCGATTCTCTTATTTTCTAATTTATGGAATTCTTCAGATGCATTATCGACGATAATTATTTCATCAGGTAATACTGATTGCAAGGATATATTGTTAAGAACTTTCTTAACATGATTTGACCTATTCATTGTTAATATTACAATTGATGTAGAGCTTTGATTAGATTTGATTGATTTATCCATTTTTGTGTTTGTTTGAATGCATCATTTAATGATGTATAGTTTATGTTTAATATTTTTTTTGATTGTTTATTTGAATATGAAACTTTCGTTGATAACAAATTTAATTCATTTAAATCTGGATTTCTTTTTAATCCACTTTGAGCTGATTTTAATAGGTTATTAGAATATTTACTTTTTTGATAAAAAATATTAATAATAAATCTAAAATTTTTCAAAATCGGTCTAGCAATTAATCTGATGGGATATTGTGAAAGTACTACTATTTTTAAAAAGAAATTATTTTTATAAACTAGTTTACTTTTGTAAGGAGTTGTTTGAAATGATTCATAGTATTCGCTCCATGTCATAGAACCATCATTGATAATGTTGAAAGTTGAGCTATTATCATAACTATCTGAAACAATACAAATTGATCTTACTAAATCATAAATAAAAGTTAGATTACATATTCCTTTTTTACTATGATTTGGTAGATTAAATCCATTTAATTTTCTTTCAAGAATTCTATTGGTCCATAAAGTAGATTCTGGTCCAAAAATAATACCTGGACGCAAAATAATAATAGGTATTTTTTTTTGTAATCTAATTAAAATTTTTTCAGATTCAATTTTTGCTTTTGAGTATTCTCCTCTATCTGCACGAAAATTATTCTGCTCCAAAATAATTCCTTTTGAATTTCCATATACATCAGTGCTACTTAGGTGTATCAACTTGGATGCATTTTTTTTAATTGATGCTAGAGCAATATTGCTAGTACTTTCTATGAGTGTTTGGTAATCACCATTAATACAATTTATTACTATAGATTGATTATCAATTACTTCCTCAACTTGATTATAATCTAAGGAATTGCATACCTTAGTATTTAATCCTTTATTTGATAAAAAAGAACAGCTATTCTTATTTCTTATAATACAGACAACTTCATTGTTTTTGCTCATTTCTTCTGCTATGGATGAACCAACAAATCCGTTCGAACCAAAAATTATAATTTTATTTTTCATAGACTTCACTTATTAACTTTATAGAATTTTCAACATCAAAAAAACTCACTTTATCTTTTCCTTCATTTAAAAAGCTATGTATTACTTTAGTTCCAAGATCATAATAGGTTAAAGTTCCATCATTAAACATAAATGTTTTTATACTATTATCTTTATGTAATTGATAAGAATTAAAGTCATTAACACCAAAAACAACTTTTCCTTTTTCGAAATGAATTACAACCTGATTTGCTAATTTATGTTTCCAACTTAAAGTAACATCAATAGGAATCTTATTTTTTGAAGACATAAGGTCTAAATGAATATGTGATTCTGGAAAAATGTCTTTTGAATCTTTATGAAAATTATTTAGCTCTAATTCTTCATCAATTAGCCATGAAATAAGGTCTAAAGCATGTGGACCCCTATCAAGCAAAACACCAAATTTATTTTTAAAGTAAAAAGCAGAATTAGAATCCCAATCAAATTTACTCCCATCAGAATAAAAAATGGACTTTATACTACCTAAGGATTTTTGAAAATAATTTTCTTTAATTTTTTGACTAATATCAATTGCCATTGAAGAAAATCTTCTGGTCTGGTTTATAAATATTTCAGAATTATGCCTCTCCAGAAGGGGTTTGATTGATAAATACTCAGCATAAGTTGATACTACAGGTTTTTCACAAAGTATTTTTACATTATAAGGAATTAATTTTGTCAAAAAAGAAAAATTTAAATTGTAGGGTAATGCAATTAAAATAAAATTAAAGTTTTTTGGGTCGATATCATTGATATCAGTATAATAATTATCGATATTATATTTTTTAGATATCAATTTTAAGGTTTCAATATTGGAATCAACTAAATAAATATTTTCTTTTTTAAAAAATTTAGTAATCGCCGGTATATGCATATTTTGGGAAATAATGCCACATCCAATTATTAGAATTTTTTCTTTATTTATCAATTTTTTCTCATTTTACTTAGCACCATTATAGCACAAACTGATTTTAAATGAAATGCATATTCTTAGTTTGGATATAAATGACGTTCTAAATTTTATTTAATATATTTAGTGAATTCTCATCTTTACAATTTAATACTTCAATTTGATTTTTAGAGCAATATTCTTCTATCCTAGCAAAACCTAACTGTACCTCATTTTTCCACGAATCTCTATCGACTTTATTAAAATTTGAATCATCAAAATTTTTTCCGTAAAAATATTGATTTTTTTTCGAATAATCAAAATCACAACCAACTAAAAAAATTCTTTTAAATCCTTGAAAAATAGCAAGTGGCAAACAAAAATCTAAAATTATTGTGCTTCCATATCTAAATCCATGTTTAGGGTTATTCTCAAATTCAAAATCTTTTAGCTTTTCGTTTCTGTTAAAATTAACATAAATATATTTTTTGCTAAATTTTTTGGTAAAGAAACGATAATAGTACCAACTAGATGGAACAATTATTGTGTCTACGTTTTTTGATCTTTCTACGGCTTTTAAAATTTTTCTCCCCTCTTCGTTTTGAAAAAAATAGTTATCAGAAAAAAAATATGTGATATTTTTTAACATATTAAAATCCTTATGCATCACAGTTCTGTTAGTTGCATATATTATTTCATTTGAAAATTTTGAAAAATCAATTTCATTTAGCGATGGGCCGTTACCAAAAATAATACAATTTTTTTTACCTTCTTTATGTATTTTTAATTTATAATAATACATATTGTCTACTAAACTAAGTAAAAAATCTTTAAGAAAATTCATTCAAGATGCTCTTATTTTGGGAAATAAGCTTTGCTAATTGTAAATCTTTTTCAGTATCAATATCAATCGATCTTTCATCAGGTAAAATATAGTAACCAATCTTATCGAAAAATCTATGTTTTTTCTCAACAAATTTATTTGTATTTAGGATATAAAAAGCTCCATCTTCCTGGATATAATTATTTTTAATTTCTTGACGAGGTTTCCTTTCACTTAAGTTATGGTTAATTGGTTTTACATTTTTATCCCAAATAAACCCGTGAAAATATTTAGCAGAAAAAAGTGAATCAAAATTTTCGTCATTAAACTTATTAATAGCGGAATCTAGCTCACTTGAAAAGACGAAAGGTGAAGTGCATTGTCTTAAAATTGTTATTTCTGGTAAGAATTGGTTCTTTTTTAAAAAATGATCTAATGAATGAATTACAGCGCTTTCACTAGATGAGCTATCTTGACATAGTTCTTTTGGACGATTAATAATTTGAACTTGTGGATATTTTCTACAAATACTGATCACATCTTTGCAGTCTGTGGAAACGTAAATATAAGTATTTAGCTTACTTTTTAGTAAGCCTAGTATTGAATACTCTATTAAAGTAAGATCAGAAATGTACTTTGAGTTTTTTTTAGGAACACCTTTTGATCCTCCTCGAGCGGGGATAATTGTAAGTATAGTTTTTTTCATATTTTTTTCAAGCTAAATATTTGCATTTTGAGCAATTTTCTGGTGCTAGGCATAAATATATTAAAAATTGACATATTTAAAAATTCAATTAAAACGAACGAGTAACATGCGCCTAAAACTCCAAAATTTTTAATAAAAATGAACGAAAAGAATATTTTTCCCAAAAATGATAAAAATTGTGGTAAAAAAATATCATTATGGCGATTTATTAGTATTAAAAATGAATTCCTAATACCAGCAATGCATTGTAAAAAAAATGCTATGGAAAAAAATATTAAATACTCTTTAGCAAAAAGTAATTCTGTATCAATAAAAAAAGATAAATAAATATATCCAAATACGAAAGTTGAAATTGAACCTATAATAGCTGTTAATAAAATCAACTTATAAAAATAATACAAATTTTTAAGTAGGTTTTCATTCTTTGATTTTACAAGCTTTGGAAATTCATATGAGACTACCGATCTTGGAAAAATTAACATAGAATTAAATATTTTAACACATACAAAAAAACCTGAAGCTAATATTGGTGAAATCAATTGATTTATTAAAATAATTTCAATTCTAACAAGAAAAGTAAACATAATAATACTAAATCCTATTGGAAATAAAATCTTTATCAAGTTAAATAGCTTACTTATGTCGAGTACAAGTTTATTGGGTAAATAATTTTTTTCTTCATTAGAAAAATAAATAAGTAAAAAAGCTTCTAATGCTTGTTCAAAAAAGACAATTAAACACAAATAAAATATGTCTATTTGAAATAAAAGTGCAAAGTACTTAAAAAGCAATCCTAAGCATACTACAAGAGTTTTTATCTTAAGTATAGGGATGTTATTCTTATTATACCTATATACTAAAATTAAAAAAGTTCGGAAATTTAACAATGCTGGCAAAAATAATATTGATGATAATATAAAGCTTTCATTGCTGTAAAATATAAGGTTATAAATCAAGAAAATTACGAAAGATGATGCGCTTATTACTATATTCAAACTAAAAGAATCATTAATAAAACTTTTATTAATTTTATTATTTTCTTTTAGATGCTTTTGGAAAAATTTTTCATTTCCAAAGAGAGATATACTGTTCGTTATTTCAATTATTGTCAACACCATTATATATAGTGCAAAAAACTTAATATCTATTTTTGAAAAAATTGATATTGTCAATAAAGTGCCAATCATTTGAATAATATCAGTTAAAGGGATAGCTAGAAAATTTTTTTTAAAAGAAGCAGTGGATATCAAAACTCATCCAAGTCAATCTGACTTATTGATGTTAAAGCTTTATCGCAAATCAATAAATCGTATGCAGGTTTTGATTTGGTATCCAACGATGTATATTTTGCTCCCCAAGAATCAAGCTGTTTTTTTGTAATATCAAACCAATCAATTTTTGTAAGTCTCCCTCTTGCAGTCCAGTAAATAATTTCATGACCTTTTTCATAGAGCTTATTAATCACTTTAATTTTTTTATAATCAGGTTTAGCCTGAGTATAATCTAAGTCTTTGCTTGATGAGCAAATAGTATCATCAATATCTACATAAATGAGCATAATTACTTTCTTAAGGATTTCTTTTTTGCTTCTTCGCTTTTAAATAACTTTCTAGGACCTGCTGATCCTAAAGCACTTTCAACATCCCTTATACCTTTGACTAATTTTTCTAACCCTACTGGCTCCACAGATGATAAATGATCACTTCCCCACGTACTTCTATCAAGCGTTACATGTCTTTCAATCCATTTGGCACCTAATGCAACAGCTGCAAATGTAGTAGTTAATCCAAACTCGTGTCCACTATAACCAACCTCAATATTTTTCCATTTTTCTTGAATCCAATTAATGTACTTCAAGTTTAATTCATCAACTGGAGAAGGATATGTAGAATTGGTATGCATTACTACATTAACCTTAACATTTTTAAGAAATTTTTCAATCTCATGTTCTGTGCTCATACCAGTAGAGATAATTAAAGTTTTGTTTTTTTTAGAAGCAAATTGACCTAATTCTATATCATTAATTAAAGCGGAAGGTATTTTAGTAATATTTGTATAATCTTGCATAAAATCCACTGAAGGCTTATCCCAAACACTTGCGAACCATTTAATATTTCTCTTTTTACAATGTTCATCAATTTTATCATATTCATTTGTGCTAAATTCAATTTTTTTCTTGTATTCCAAATAAGTCATTTCTCCCCATGGGGTTTCTCTCACAATATTTTTTTGATCTTCAGGCACACAAATATCTGGAGTTCTTTTTTGAAATTTAACATAATCACAACCAGTATTTGCCGCTACATCGATAAGATCTTTAGCAATTTGTACATCACCATTATGGTTGATACCTATTTCTGCTATAATTTTAACTTTTTTCATGTTTTCCCTTTTTTACATTTTAAAGTTTTAAATTAATTTTTTATTCAAAATCAAATAAAGAATTTCTACCTGCGTACATATGAACTACTATAGACAAAATAAACGATAATGTGAAGGTTAAAAATAATCCATCAATCAAACTGAAACCGTTTTTATATGAATTCAAAACTGCTTTATCCAAATAAAATAAAGAATGAGTATTATCTTTTTCATCTATTTTAGCTATTTCATATTGGTCTAGGAGACTTAAATATATTTGATTATTTGATATAATTTCTCTCTGAATTCTATTTTTTTCTAAAGAAAGTGTAGGTGAAGACTCAAAATTTTTATTTTCAATCATAAATTTCAACATTTTGTCTTCTGAATTATTAAGATTTATACGAACTTCATTTAATCTTTTCTCAATGAATTCAATTTTTTCCTGCGCCTTAATATTGTTTATTTGATTAGTATATTCTAAAACAGCAAGATATACTTCATTATTAATTTGGCTAGATAAATCAGGATACTTTTTTGTAGTAATTATTACTGTATTTAATCCAGACCTTCTATTTTCTGATAAAGAAATTTTTTCTTTTAAAACTTCTTTAGCAAAAGCAAGCTTTCTATCATCTTCCGTTAATATCTTAGGAAACATAATGTTTCTATTTATTTTTTTTAATAAAGATATTGGATTAACAGTGATATAATCATCATAGTAAATTCCCCAATATTCAACTAATGAAATATTTTTACCATTAATTAAATAACTTTTTTTTACAATATGGTCAAGAAATCTATCTGATTCTAAATATTCTGCAACCGAAAAACTTAATCCTCCATCATCGATACCAGCTAAGTTTCCAAGAAATGGGCTTAAAGAAGAGTATTGATTAAAATCTTTATAATTAGTATAAAAAGAAAGATTTGAAGAAAAAGTTGGAGTTTTAACAAAAAAATAAGCTAAAAAAATTAAAGAAATATAAAGTGAATATTTAAAACAATTTATACTATTCTTTTTCAAGAAGACTATGAAATTACTGAAATTAACATATCCATTATCTATTATTGGCTTAATCAACTGTTGCTCTCCCTTTTAAAGTTTTCCAATCTTGCTCTGATCGATCTACTTTTATATTTCTCTCCCAAGCTGAGTTCAAAACAAAACTATTAATATTATGTTCCTTGAAAATAGTTAATAACGCTGCTACATCTTTTGGAAAACAGCTTCCACCAAAGCCTCTTTTTCCATCAGGGCCAGGAACTTTAAGATGCGAGTTCCCTATTCTATCATCCTTTGCAGCGACTGAAATCATTCTTGTATAATCTATATTTAATTTTTTACATAACGAATATATTTCATTTGCGTATGAAACTTTTAATGCTAAAAAACTATTAGAAAAATACTTTACCATCTCTGCTTCTTTATAATTTAATTTTACTATTTCAGTTTTGGGAAAACATTTTTGATATAAGCGTTCAACGCTATCAGAGTTTTTACCTCCAAGAATAATTCTTTTTTGGTTTATAAAATCATCATAAAAATTAGCTTCAGTCAAAAATTCTGGATTAAAAATAATATTTAAATCTTTAAATTTTTTTTGATAATTATCACATGTACCTGGAGGAACAGTGGACTTAATTACTATATTAGTTCGTAAATTAAAAGATTGAATATCTATCAATAATTGATCAATAATTTTAGTTGAACATGATCCATTTTTATTCATTGGAGTTGGTAAACAAACAAATATTATTTCAGATTTTCTTGCTAAATCTTCTAGAGATTTTTCCGAACATTCTTCTACAATGTCATATGTAAAAATATTTTCAGATGAAAATCCATTAAAGACTGCTTTACCTACGTAACCTAACCCTACTATTCCTATGTTATAACTTTTATCCATTTTCTTTCAAATGATTGGGTAATTTATAGATTATAATAACCATTCAAAATATTAAATGTTTTTTTATCAAAATGTGTTTATAATGAATTGTTTTTATCGGGCCCATAGCTCAATTGGTTAGAGCAACGGACTCATAATCCGCAGGTTCGGGGTTCAAGTCCCTGTGGGCCCAC
>MDTC01218234.1_pt1 | contig 17041 bp, 14 predicted proteins | sample 811181 | NCBI WGS metagenome assembly MDTC01 (sample SAMN05326644, study PRJNA326480) | marine metagenome | isolation source: seawater | place: Pacific Ocean: North | collected 2011 | reverse complement strand
GGCCAAACGAGCCAATAAACGCGGCCTTTATGGCTGAGCTCTATATCAAATTACAGAATTTTGACAAGGCAGAGAAGTGGGCGCTTGTCGTAGTCAATACACAACCTGAGGAGGTCTACTCAGGACAGCATCTATTGCTGCGCATTTATAATTTACAGCGTGACCAGGTAAAAATGCGCGAAATCTATGATCAGTTTCGTAATGAGGCAGAGGCAAATCTACTTCTTGAACGGCGTAATCTTAACGTTCTGCACGCTGTCTCAGTCTTGTTGAGGGACTACCAGCAAACCCGCTTTTTCTACCAAACCTTTACGGATAATTATCAACACAATTCGGTCATGGAAACCAATATGGCAATTTACTTTGCAGACATTGGTGCCATCGAGGATGCCGCCCTTCATCTGGAAAGAGCCCTCTCCCTCAATCCAAATGTTCCAAATGCCACCACCTTCAGAAATGTAATTGAGCAGAAATCACTAGACCCCATTCGCAACCAACTGCCGATACTAGACATGCTGCAGGCGGATCAACTGGACCCTTTGGTCAGGCTCTTTATGTTAGGTGGACCGGACCCATAGGGAAGGAATCCTCATGAGCGATCAAACATTGGTTAATATCGACGGGGATTTTTCGCTTCGCCCACCAGCGGTTCAACATGGCACACGGGTTCGCTCACTGCCCTTCAAACGCTCCTTTCTTGTTTCTCTCTTTATGGGGGCCTTTTTCTGCGCCTTTTGTACAACCTATTTCATGTCCAAAGAGTTCATGGGAGGACCAGAAGGAAACCTGTTCTCGCTTGTCACCTCATTGTTCCTCTTCTTCTTTATGCTCGCCTGGTCAGCAGGTGTATCCCTGCTCGGTATGATGTTCCTTGGCACGCTCTTCGGCGGTGAAACGACTTGTCTTTCCTCTGGAAAATTGGTCATCAGGAAGTAACTGTTTGGTGCCGGATTTGCCATGAACTACATAGGTAAAAATATATCCAATCTCCGCCGATATGAACCCGAACCTTGATCACCCAAAGTTTGGCGAAGTTCTCATATGTGTTTCGATTATGAGGGAGAGACTGTCCATTTTGGCAGCAATATTGACCGGCGAAAGACAGAATTACTGGTCGCTGATATAGCAATCGCTGGTCTCAAACCTGCTTGCCTGGGTATTATGTTACCTTGATGCAAAAATCTGAGGATAAGGCGTGAAATCACCAATCTGCGAAAAGCTAAATATCGAGTTTCCATTGATCGCGTTCACCCATTGCCGCGACGTCGTTGTTGAAGTCTCCAAAGCAGGTGGTATGGGCGTACTCGGGGCGGCGCAGTTTGATGCCGAGTCACTGGAAATTGAACTCAACTGGATTGACGAGCACATTGACGGCATGCCCTATGGTGTTGACCTAATAGCACCAACCAGCATGGCTGTCACCGATGACGATGCCAGCTCCGAAGAAATCCTTGAGTTGGTGCCGGACGAGCACCGAAACTATGCCGTGAATATTCTGGCACAACATCAAATTGATAGCACGGACGTATACAAAAACCAGACTGGGTCTACTGGCGCTTTTCTCACGGCAGGAAAGGCCAGCAATATTATCGACGTTGCATTTTCACATCCCATTTCACTGATCGCTAACGCTCTTGGTGTGCCACCCCGCTACATGATCGAAATGGGAAAACTCAACAATGTCCAGGTTGCCGCCCTGGTTGGCGCAAAGGAACACGCCGTAAAGCAGGTCGAAGCCGGTGTCGATATTCTTGTGGTAGCAGGAACGGAAGCGGGTGGTCATTGTGGGGACGTTTCAACCCTGGTGCTGGTTCCTGAAGTGTGTCAGGCGGTCGCCGCCTATGATGTGCCTGTTCTTGCCGCCGGCGGGATAGTCACCGGCCGGCAGATGGCGGCCTGTATGGCTATGGGTGCAGCCGGTGCCTGGACGGGGTCCATGTGGCTCACAACCACCGAGTCAGAGGTATCTCCGGTAATCAAGAATAAGTACACGGCGGCAAGTTCCAGGCAAACAGTTCGTACCAAAGCACGAACGGGAAAATATTCAAGGCAATTGCGCTCAGCCTGGACAGATGCCTGGGAATCAGAGGACGCGCCAGACCCATTACCCATGCCCCTGCAGTCACTCGTTACCGAATCTCCCCTGGGCAGGGTGACAAAATTGGCAGAAACGGGTCATCAGGGCGCCAAACAGCTGGCAACCTATTTTGTCGGTCAGGGTGTTGGTCTGATGGACTCAATACAGTCAACCCGATCGCTGGTCTACGAGTTCATGGAAGATTTTCTGCAGGCAAAAGAAAGGCTGATGGATGCATTTGGCGATGAATAGCACCTGTTGTTAGAGCCCGGCAAAGCGGATCCCAGGCTTTTCCCTTACATGTCACCCAGGGTACCCGCCTCTTTCATTGACTGAATTTCAGCCTCACTGAAACCAAGCTCACTTGCCATTGTTTCATTGTGCGCGCCGAGCTTGGGTGCGGTGAATTGTATTTCTCCGGGCTCGCATCTGTATTTTATTGGTATACCGATGTGTTCCTTACCCTGCTCGTCTTCAACTATCATCTCTCTTGCGCGCACCTGTGGGTTGTCAGCCGCCTGTCGCAGGTTATTGACGGGAGCGAAGGCCGCGTCAACATCCTCAAACCATTCGACCCATTGCTCCTGTGTTTTGGTAGCGAAGGTTTGCCTGAAAAATGCTTTTACCGGCTCCTGATTCGGCCCCGGTGGAGGATTACAAAATTCGATCAGATCCGGTCGCTCCATCTTGGTCAGCACAGATTCAGCGAAATGCATTTCCGATGCGCCTAACACAATATACTTGCTGTCCTTGGTCTCATAGATATTGTACATGGCATAACCACCCCATATTCGCTCATGTTTAACCTGAGGGGGTTCCTTTTCAGCAAAAACCGCGCCCATACTATTGGGGAGACAGGCCATAAGCGAGTCCATCATGGCAAGGTCAATATAATCGCCCTCGCCCGTTTCCTTGCGGCGTAAAAGCGCCATGGCCACTGCTGACAATCCCGTCATCGCGGTCAGCATGTCTGCACTGGGGACAGCAGGGATCGCAGGCTTGTTGTCAAATCCCAAGTTGGCACTGAGTGTCCCTGCATAGGCCTGTGTAGCGAGGTCATGGGCAGGCTTCCTGACATAGGGCCCGGTCTGACCGAAGGCAGAAAGTGAGGCATAAACAACTGCCGGGTTTCGCTCCTTGATGGCCTCATAGCTAAGGCCGAGCCGTTCCACAACCCCCGGGCGAAACGCTTCAATCACTACATCCGCCGTCTCAGCGAGTCGCAGTGCCATCTCACGCCCCTGATCATTCTTCAGGTTGATCTGCACACTCTTCTTACCCCGATGCGTGTTAGCAAAATAGACTGACTCGCCATCTCTCTTGGGGCCAATTTCACGATTGGGCTCCCCACCCCTGATTGGTTCAAGCTTGATGACCTCAGCACCATGGTCAGCCATCATCTGCGTTAGCAGAGGACCCGGTAGAAAAAGTGACAGGTCAAGCACCCGAATACCTTCTAGTTTCATCTCTCTACAACCTCTCCATTAGTAGTTCACTAGCGGATTTCTCTCCATCGCCCCCTAGTGATTGTGATTTGTTTGAATCATTGAGAATGAAATGCTCAATAACGGGAAATGTAGTTCATATGACACTCGATGTCGATTTCGCGAACACCGTATGCGTCTGAGGCACGTCTACCCGCAGCAATGTAAGCGTCACGGTATCCACCACCTTAAAAAAGTAGCGGTATTTGACAAAAACTTTATTATCGACATTACTGTCGATAATAAAGTGGGCTCAAGGTTAATGCCCAAAATCGTCGACATCCCTGCACAGCCCTCAAAATCCTAATGGCTGCAAAAGACGTATTTTCGATAAAGGTATCGAGGGAACCGGTATGACACATGTTGCAGAGGCAACTGGGATAGGAAGGTCCAGCATCTATCACTGCTTCAAAGATAAAGATTCACTGATATCAGCACTTATCCTGGCTGGGGGTTTCCAATAGCCCTTCTGGTTGCAATCCTCGTCTTGCCTTTCCGTTCAAGCTGGTGCCTGCCACTAGCAATATTAACCTTTAGTGCTGCACTTATGATATTCACACTATTTTATCGAATACCGCACAAACCAGGAATTAAAATTCTGCAGCTTTAACAGGGATCACAGTTGCGTTCGTCTGGACGGCAGGTGGCAACATCGGCGCCCTACTCACAGCGCTCATATTTCCAAGCATCCTGATAGCAGTGCTCACCTACGATTACTCTGGCAGCACACCGATCGCCGGAGGAGCCCATTTCGAGGAGAGAAACTGGTATATTGAAGTAGATGCAGATCGCTGCCGGGGTGTCTTTTATTGTTTTGAGGTATGCCCTGAATCCTGCTTTACAAAACAAGAAGGTCCACGTTTTATTTACCATAGCTCGCCTGATCGGTGCATCCGCTGCGGCACATGCATAGTACAATGTTTCCAGGACGCACTCTGGCTTGAGGATGAACAGGGTCAGCGGTTCGAACCCAAACAAATCCGGTGCTATGAGCTAAATTTGCTGGGTCAGCGAAACGTCGATTCAAGAGACTAACCGACAAAGCCCGTCCGCACAGAAATAACCCTAATCCACTCGGAGATAGTAATGCCGCTAAAAGATACAACGGACCTGAACCGACAGTTTAACGGGATCACGGAACCTGCCCTAGATTCACTCCGCAAACGTATCGGCGTCCCCATAGTAGATTCACTTGAACCCTGGTGTCATGAAGCAACCAGAGACAACATCAGACATTATGCGCACGGCATTGGCGACGATAATCCACTGTGGTGCGATCCAGGCTATGCCCTCGATAGCTGCCACAAAGGTATCATTGCACCACCGTCCTTCCTCTTTGCCTGCGACCGAATTATCTCTGGTTATGTGGGCGGTTTACCAGGCGTCCATGCGATGTGGGCTGGAGCCGATTTTAACTGGCACAAACAAATTCAGCGCAATGATGAAATTCATACTAAGGCCTGGTTGAAAGAACTGATTCCACATGAAACACAATTCTCCGGAACTGCAATTCAACAGATTTACCATGTTGACTTTTTCAATCAGCGGGATGAACTCATCTGTGATGCAGAAAGCTGGTGTTTCCGAACTGATCGCGACATAGCGAGAGAACGTGGCACCAAGTATGAAGATCTTAAGTCCAAGCCACATCGAACCTATACAGATGATGAACTGGTTGACCTTTTCCGACACTATGCAAATGAAGAAATTCGTGGTAAGCAACCACGTTTATTTGCCGATGTTGAAATTGGTGACAAACTGCCGGTGATGGCGAAGGGGCCCATGACGGTGACAGGTTTTATTGCCTTCGCCCAGGGTTGGGGCGGTCTCTATATTCGAGCCAACAAGCTTGCCTGGCAACAGCATCACAGCCACGCAGGGCTCGGCATTAAAAACAAGTTCGGAATTCCTGACTGTCCCGAGCGGGTCCATTGGGAAAGCGAATTTGCACATACTATTGGCGCCCCCGAGGCCTACGACTATGGCCCCGAAAGATTCTCATGGATGACTCATCACATTACCAACTGGATGGGAGATGAGGGTTTTCTGGTGAACCTGAATGCCAAGATACGGCGCCACAATCCAGTCGGTGATTTCCTGCTGATTCATGGAGAGGTGGCTGACAAGTACAAGCGTGATGGTCAATACCTGGTTGAAATCAAGCAACATGCAGAAAACCAGGATGGTGAACTATCCATCGAGGGAATGGCGACGGTAGCCCTACCAGACAAGTGAGCGATCTCTGGCTTCTGACCAGCTCGACAATATTGCAACAATGCCCATTCTAGATCAAATGCCAGAATATCCTAAAGTTCGTGAGTTTTATGTCGAATAGTTAAAGACAAGCTCTATTTGGGAGGTGGCTTGGATAATCAATGGGAGCAACAAAATTTATCAAGGGTGCTTTCACATTCTTCATGTTAATGATGACCGTCGCGATCAACACAGATAAAAATGCGATTACCCGTTTGGGATTTGAGCCGAATTACCTAGTCATGACACTTTCAGCCGTTTGTATCACCGGATTGATAGTTCATAGAGGTCTGGCACTTATCGTCTCAGTACTAGTATTAAGTATCAGCGCAAATGCACCGCAGGATTTCATGCTCAATATCGGCGTAGACCGTGATTATCTCCTAGCCGCTCTGGTCGTCATTATACTTTCACCCCTGATAGAACGAATAATTGCTTAGGCAAACCTCTCTACCTAGAGCAGGGCTGAATGACCGATGTTCGGGCTTGCATAGAAATAACCTTCAGCTAGTTGTACTTCGTGACTAATTCCTGTCATAAACTGATCATCAAAAAGGAGGCCAGTTTATGAAACCTGTCTGTTTAGTATTGGGGGCCGGTGCAGGTATCGGCGGTACGGTGGGAAGCCGATTCGCCCAGGAGGGATATCATACTGTTCTGTGCCGGCGCAGTGATGAGGGTGGCCTCAACCGGATGGTGGAAAGCATCACCAGCATGGGCGGTTCTGCATCAGGTTTTCTGCTCAACGCTGTTGAACCCGATGTCATTGAAGAGCGTGTAATAGCAGTTGAAAAAGAAATAGGTCCCATCGAAGTCGTGGTCTTTAATCTGGGTGCCCAGATTGGCGACAGAAAATTACAGGAAACCAGCTACAAGGCCTTTGAAATGGGATGGCGCCTGGCAACATTTGCTCTATTTCGAATCGCTTCAGCCGTATGCCCCTATATGGAAGATCGGGGTAAAGGTACGATACTGGTAACATCAGCTACAGCTGCAGTTCGCGGAAACGCGGGGCAGCACTCCCATGCAGCCGCTATGGCCGGGCGCCGAATGCTTTGCCAGACGCTAAATGCAGAGTTTTCTGGGAAAGGTATTCATATCGCACATATTCTTATCGATGGCGCGGTAGACGCACCCGATACACTAGGGAAAATGCTGGGTTACGAGGGTTTTCAAAAACTGCGTAAAGCCCGGGGCATGGAACACGATGGGCTTATGCTCCCCGCTAGAATCGCTGATACCTACTTTCATTTAGCCCAGCAGCACCGATCCACCTGGACCCATGAAATCGACATGCGCTCATTTACAGACCTGCCCTGGTGGAACAACTGACAGCAGGCCCATTGCCCAGACCCCATTCTATTGAATGGCCTGCGAAGTTCCTTTTCTAGACGAGGATCGGAATTTCTATTCGGCCAGTACGGCAGTAAATCCTTCAAAGTTGGGACGACCAAGGTACATACCCTCAGTGCTTGCACCACCTGCCCTGGCATGCGATTTTTTGAAATGATCCGATGTGCTCCAGTCGTTAAAGTATTGCTCGGTTTCCCATATGACGTGGGTGGCAAACAGGGTGAAATCCTCATTGCTTTCACCACGCAAGAGGTGAAACTGCTGGAAACCGGGTACCTCTGCCAAGTTTGACTGTCTGTTGCGCCAAATAGCCTCAAACGCTTCTTCTTTTCCTGGTGCTATTTTAAATCGGTTCATTGCTACATACATTATTTTCTGGTCCTCAAATCTGACTTGGTCTTATTTAGATGTTATTGCCTTCTTGTAAAAAGCAATTCTCGTTCGGATGATAATTTCTTGTTGAAATGATAGCCATCAACATCAAATGTTTTTAGTTCCCCTGCTTCCAAAATTTTGTTTTTTATTATGTAGCAGCCCATAAGGCCCCTCGCTTTTTTGGCGAAAAAGCTAACGATTTTGTAATCACCATTCCTATAGTCTTTGAATACTGGCGTAACAACATCGGCCTCAAGAAATTTTGGCTTAACAGCCTTAAAGTATTCGTTGGAAGCAAGGTTTACAATCGTTTTCGATTTAAGTAGACGAAGCTGTTTGTTTAGCTCATTCGCTATCTTATCACCCCAAAACCCATAGAGATTCCTGCCTCTATCATTATCAAACTTGAAAGCCATCTCCAGACGATAGGGTTGGATAAGGTCCATAGGACGCAACAAACCGTAAAGACCAGACAGTATTCTAAGGTGTGCTTGTGCAAATTTGATATCAGAAGCTTTATAGCTCTCAACATCCATAGCATTGTAAACATCCCCCTTGAATGCCATCAAAGCCTGCTTAGCATTGCTGCTTGTTACTTCGCTCTGCCATAGCTTGTAACGCTCTGCGTTTACCTCGCCCAGCTGTTCGCTGACACCCATTAGGCGTGAAATTTCGTTGGGTGAAAGTTTTCTCAGCTCCCCAGCTAGAAAATTTGAATCCACGATAAACTCAGGCAGGGTATGAACATTGGAGCTGGCTGCCTTCGCAAAATCCAGCGTCTTAGCGGAAGATATCAGGGTCAACATCAGTATTCAGAGTTAGCCGATCAGGGTCAGCTCAAGGGATTTGACCCTATTGTAGATAAAGCGATAGGGAATCGCTAGGAGCGGCCCTCTCCTTTCACATCTTTTGCATTCAACTGCAGGTATTTACGCAGAAAGCGATACTGTTCCTTACTCAGGTGCCGGACATTTCGCTTCATATCATTCATGACACCAATCCATTGATTAGCCAGGAAGTTCTTGGCTGGAATCGCCATATGGCACTGACCGCAACTCGCACTGTGAAGCTTTGCGCCATAGTCCCATAGTTTACTCTTGTCCTCGACCATACCATTGCTTGTGACCCAGGTCTCATAGCTCACCCTATGCCAGGTTTGCTCAGTGTCTGGATCTAACATTGTGCTATGAACGACCGGCCTTTTCCTTGCTTGCTTTTCAAGTGCTACCGCAAAAATCCTTTTCCCTTGCAGCTCGTAAATCATTGCATCAACATCCTGTTGCTGCCAGCCATCTACTCGAACTCTGAGCCAATCTCCCGCATTATCCAAAATAGTTAATTCTGTCGCTGCCAGGATTCGACTTTCAACTTCACCATGTTTGTTTGAATAGCTATGAACCGTCTCCAGTGGATAGACCTTATCAGCATCAATATCCGGATCAGAAGTCTCCGCCAACAATTTCTCCAGCAGCTTTTTATAGCCACTGCTCCGATCCGGCATTTTATGTACAAGGCCCTTGTGACAATCTATGCAGGTCTTGCCTTCTGCCAGGCCCTTAGACATACGCAAACCTTCACTGTGACTGGAAAATTTCTCAAAGACAAAGGCATCCTCATTGTGGCATGAGCGACACTCTCGACTATCGTTGCCTTCCATATTGCGCCATACTTTTTCTGCCATTCGCAAACGCGCACCTTCATATTTCTCGTCCGTGCTTAAGCGACCAACCATGTGACCAAAAACATGCCTCAGGGCATCTACCTTCGCGACCAATTTATTCGCCATGTCGTTCGGCAGATGACAGGATGAACACTCAGCCCGGACGCCGGAAGCATTCTTGAAATGAGCAGATTCTGCATATTCCTGATCCGGCATTCCCATTTCATGACAGGACTGACAAAACGCTGTGCTTGATAAAGATGGGTTCAAGGCAACAGCAGACAATACTAATCCACTCGTAACCAGAACAGCAGCGAGTAAAAGCGCAATTTTTGTGTACTTATTCAACACGCTGGCCCCGGTGAAATGTAACAAAGCGCTTCACTATGATTATGGTATCGCTCATGCGCCCCTCGGGGGCTCAAAAGCGGTCACGGGAGGAGTCTTGCCATTGAATTTTTCAATTTGAACCAATGCCGTATTGGCGTTACAGGACTGGGAAAGGCTGGAAGTTGGCTTGTCCTTTATCAGCGTGTTTGCATGGCCGTACTTACACAGGCTGCCAGGCTCACCACGAGTCTCCGGGTCATACCAGCCACCTTCACAAATTGAAATGACGCCAGGGCGAATATCATCCGTTACCTTTGCGCCGGCAAGGGTCTGCCCCCGATCATTAAAAATCCGCACCACATCGCCGTCTACAATATTTCTCGCCTTGGCATCTTGCACGCTGAGAGCCACTGGCTCACGGCCTGCAACACTGTAAAGAGCCCTTAAAGAGTCGGATTGATTGTACTGGGAGTGCATTCGGTATCTTGGATGCGGGCTTACCATATGAAGCGGGAATTTCTCAACAAGGGGAGAACGCAGCCACTCAAATGGCTCGTACCATCGAGGGTGAGGGCCGCAATCTTCATAACCCATCTTCTCAATATTCTTGCAATAGATTTCGATCTTGCCGGATGCGGTACCCAAGGGTTCCAGTAGTGGATCTTCGCGAAAATCTCCATGCTGAACAAAATCAATGTCATTTTCATCAACGGGAAATTCAATAGGTTCAGCCTTTTCCCAGAACGCCTGGAACTCGGGCATTTTGAAACCACTGTCTTTTGCTCTCTTGCGTGCCACATTGTATGAGTCTTCGATCAATTCCATAGTAGTTTTGCCCATAGTGAATTCTTCCTCAATACCAAGCGCCCTGGCGATTTCAGAAAAAACTGCAAAGGGCTCTCTCGACTCATACAGAGGATCAATCGCAGCCTTAATTGGTACTATCGCCACACCGAGCGGATCGCTGTCAAGATCATTGCGCTCCAGGGCTGTGCAGACGGGTAACACGATATCTGCCATCCAGGCAGATGCAGTCCAGGCAATTTCATGGGTAACGATGGTATCCGGCTTCTTCCAGGCTTCAATCATCTTTGCCCGCTCCTGATGCCGGCTTTGTGGGTTGCCGTATTCATTAAAGATCATTTTGATATCAGGGTAGGTAACCTTTGAGCCATTAAAATCGATGACCTTGCCCGGGTTCAGGATCGCATCGGTGGTTCTTGGTGCTGGAATCAATTCCGGCGCATTCTCAGGATAGGTGCCATAGTCGATGTAGGGCAGGGTTGGTGCCATGCCAAGGGATGATCCGCTATCGGGGTAGTTATGCCCCATGCTATAGCCACGCCCCGGCAATCCAATCTGACCGATCATGGCTGCCAGAGTCACTAGCATCCAGGGAGGTTGTTCTCCATGGTCCGCTCGCTGCAATGACCAGCCAGTGAGTATAAGGCTGGGCTGCTTAGCCACGAGATGAGCGATTTCCCGAATCTTTACTGCCCCGACATCACAAATTGATTCAGCCCACTCCGGTGTTTTAGGTGTGCCGTCAGTCTTGCCAAGAAGATAGGGCAGAAATTTATCATAGCCGGTTGTATATTCATCTAGAAACTCCTTATTCACCAAATTGGCTTCTTGGAGCGCATATGCCATCCCAAGCATCATTGCGACGTCGGTATTAGGCATGGGTGCAATCCATTCAGCATTAAACTGAGCCGCAGTTGCAGATCGCTGTGGATCAATAGCGATAATTTTCTTGCCGCTCTTTGACAGCTTTTTCATCCAGTCGAGCCCGAAACCCAGGTTCGTTGACTCGCCTGAGTGCAGTGTCTTAACCGGGTCAATTCCCCAGAAAACCAGCACCTCGGCATTTTCCATCACCGTCTTCCAGGATGTTTGCTGCGAATAGACATCGGTGCCGCCGGTTATGTGCGGCATAATCGTCTGTGCCGCCCCAGTACTGTAATCCGTTGTGCAGTCAGTGAAGCCACCTAGTAGATAGGCAAGCCGGGACATGCATCCACCCTCGTAGTTGATGCGACCCGAAGTCAGGTATGCCGTTGAGGTGTTCGTCAGTATGGATGCATTTCCGTGCTCTTTGATAACACGCCTGATTTCTGCAGCAATCAGGTCAGTGGCCTTCTCCCAGCTGACGCGTACAAATTCTTCACTTCCACGCGCTTCCCGGTTGGCACCCGGTCCCTTCTCCAAATAACTTTTTCGCACCATCGGATACTTGACGCGTGATGGTGAGTAGACATATTCAGGCAGGCTGGCCGCTACAGCATTGTCATGAAATGATTCCCGGTAGCCGCGTGTGGAAACCAGCTGCCCATTCACTGTCTTCGTATGGACCGGGCCATGCCAGGAAAAACTAAAGGCGGTCGATTCTATGTCATGGGCACGGGCATTGGGCACCATCATCGGTGACAGGGCGCCACCAATACCTGCAGCACCAGTGAGTTCCATGAATCTGCGACGCGAAATACGATTTGGAACCAGGCGTTTCTTCTTAGCCACGATACCCTCCTCTGGAATGGACCTGGCAATATTTGCTTTCTTACCGAAAAAATTGGTTCAGGAAATATGAAATCGATAAGACCGCTATAGATGCTAGCGTCTTTTATCACCTTCAAACAGCAAATAATACTCTGCGTATAGGTCGAAAATAATGCTGCGGCAGTCGCACTGCGGCAGCCACACCGTGGAACAATAGCAAGATCAGTTATCCGCTACGTAAGGAGCTAGAGGGCTGGCAGAATGTTCTGCCGGCCACAAGGCCGCATCAGTTATTCATTCCAGTTGAGAGCAATACCTCTCCCCCAGTAAATATGTCAATGATATGATGAATACTTACCGGATCAGACAGCAGCCTGCTAGTCCTCAAGGTAGAAAGGTCTAGCCCGGCTCTTTGCTTATAGGGTCCACCACAAGGAGAATTACTTGAATTTTGATTTTTCAGACGAAGAGAAGCTGATTCGCGATCAGACCGGACGCTTTCTGGATGACCACTGCAAGCCAGATGCAGTCCGCGGCGTGCTTGAAGGAAAGGATTCCTATTCCAGAGAACTATGGAAGGGGTTAGCTGATATGGGGTTAATGGCGACGGCGATACCGGAAGCCTATGGTGGAGTTGGCAGTGGCTATCTCAGTCTTTGTGTCATCGCAGAGCAACTGGGTGCCCACCTTGCGCCTGTTCCAATGTCTTCATCAATTTATCTCGCGGCTGAAGCAATTACGCTGTTCGGCGATGAAACCCAGGAAGAAGCCTGGCTGCCTAGATTGGCAACTGGAGACACGATCGGTACGCTCGCCGCCGTCGAGACCCTAGAGGAAATGACACCTGAATCCATTGCCACCGAATCGGATGGGAAAACAATTTCCGGCACTAAATTGATCGTGCCTGATGGTGGAATTGCCGATATCGCCGTCGCACTTGCCAGGTCCACCGGCGGCCTTAGTCTGTTTATCGTTGATCTGAACGATAGCGCTGTCAGCAGAACTAACGTCGATACGGTCGACCCAAGCAAAAATTCAGCCTCAATCACATTCAACGGTGCCACGGCGGAGCTTCTGGGTGAGGCAGGAAGAGGCTGGGACATGGTTCAGGACATCTACAGTCGTGCAGCTGTATTGTTTGCATTTGAACAGATAGGTGGTGCACAGAAAGCACTGGATATGGCCGTCGATTATGCAAAGCAGAGATTCGCGTTTGGACGTCCAATCGGTTCTTTTCAGGGACTGAAACACATGATGGCAGACATGTACGTTGCCTTGAAACTTGCTGAATCAAACTGTTACTACGCCGCATGGGCCCTCGCAAATGATGCCCAGGACTTGAATACGGCCGCCGCGACGGCAAGAGTTTCAGCGACCCAGGCGTTCCAGCTCTGTTCCAGAGACAATATTCAGGTTCATGGCGGTGTGGGATTTACCTGGGAAGTCGATTGTCACTTGTTCTATCGTCGTTCCAACTATTTAACACTGGTGCTGGGTGGTTTAAGCGTGTGGGAAAACAGACTTATCGAAAGCTTGGCTATCGGCAATGCCGCCTAGGAGGCAACATGGATTTTAGTGATACTAGAGAGGAAGCAGAATTCCGCCAGGAAGCTCGGCAGTGGCTCGCAGAAAATGCGCCGATCTACCTGGAAGAGAGCTTGTCATCAAGCGGCTTTGGCCGAACGAATACCGGTGAAAATGATCCCCTTACAGAAGCCAAGAAGTGGCAAAAGAAAAAATCAGAAGCTGGCTGGGCATGCATTCAATGGCCCAGGGAATACGGTGGTCGTGGTGCGACGCCCATTCAAAGTGTCATCTGGAACCAGGAGGAAGGCATTTACGGAAGGCTATCGGCTACTTTTATCATCGGCCAGGGCATGTGTGGTCCAACGCTTATGGCCTATGCTTCAGAAGAATTGAAACGGAAGTATCTGCCCAAATTGTCCAGCGGGGAAGAAGTCTGGTGCCAGCTATTCTCAGAACCCGCCAGTGGTTCAGATCTGGCTGGTTTACGTACCAAGGCCGAAAGGGATGGTGATGACTGGGTCATCAATGGCCAGAAGATTTGGACCTCCGGTGCACAGCACAGTGACTACGGTATCTTGATTACCAGGACGGACCCGGAGGTACCCAAACACCAGGGACTGACGATGTTTATCCTCAATATGAAGGCTGAAGGTATCGACGTACGACCGATCAAACAGGCCAATGGTGATAGTGGTTTCAATGAAGTCTATTTTGACAATGTTCGAATTACAGATGATCACCGCCTTGGGGAGGTCGGTGGCGGATGGCAGGTCTCACTCACAACCCTAATGAACGAGAGATTGGCCATCGGCGGAGGCATAGCGACCGGCTATCCCGAAATGAAGGAACTACTCGAATCATTGCCCCTCGGCGCAGGCAAAGCCATCGACAACCCCGCAGTTCGATCAAAGCTGGCGGACTGGCACTGTAAGGCTGCGGGTTTAAAAAATACCGCATCAAGGGCTATTACGGCCTTATCCAAGGGTGAGACCCCGGGGCCTGAAAACTCAATCGGCAAGCTTGTTGCTGGCAGCATGATGCAGGATGTCGCGAAATTTGCACTTGATCTCCAGGGACTGGGGGGAATCATGATGGACCCGGAAGTGGCGGAAGGGACAGCTCGCTTCCAGGCGATGCTCATGCGATCGCCTGCGGTGCGAATAGAGGGTGGTACTGACCAGATCCTGCGCAATATTATTTCCGAGCGGGTGCTGGGCTTACCGGCAGATATGAGAGCCGACAAGGGATTGCCATTCAATAAAATTCCAAGTGGCAACTAACAGTTTTCCCAAGCCATAGGTTTGGCCACACAGGAGTTCTGCCTTACAGGGTTTGGCTGGCCTGCGCGTCTAGAACAAGTTACAGGTCGAATTGAACCCCCTGTGCAAGTGGCAGTTTAGATGAATAGTTGATTGTGCAGGTACTTCTGCGCATATAGCCTTTCCATGCATCAGAACCAGATTCCCTTCCTCCACCTGTGTCCTTTTCACCACCAAAGGCGCCGCCAATTTCTGCTCCACTGGTTCCAATATTGACATTTGCGATTCCGCAGTCGCTGCCCACCGATGAGGTGAATAACTCAGCCTCACGAATATCGTTGGTAAATATTGAAGAAGACAGCCCCTGCGCCACATCATTGTTCGCATGGATTGCGTCTTGTAATTCAGCGTACTTGAACAGGTACAAAATGGGGGCAAATGTTTCCTCCTGAATATTCAGCATACTCTTAGGCATTTCTACCAGCGCTGGCTGAACGTAGTGGCCTTCAGCACAACCATCTACCGTAACCCTTTCACCACCATGAATTGTGGCGCCGATAGAGATGGCCTCGGCAAGGGCATCCTGCATATTCGAAAAGGCCCGGGCATCGATGAGCGGACCAACAAGTATATCTTCGTCCAGGGGGTTTCCAATTGTCACACTGGCATAGGCCTTCTTCAGCCGCGATACAAGCTCATCATAAATTGATTCGTGAATAAAGAGACGCCGGGTTGTTGTACAGCGTTGCCCCGCCGTGCCGACGGCACCGAAAACAATGCCAGTCACTGCCATATTCAGGTCAGCAGTCGGACAGACCGTGATCGCATTATTCCCGCCCAGCTCCAAAATTGAGCGCCCCATTCTTGCTGCCACCTTGGGTGCAACAATTCGACCCATGGCACAACTACCGGTCGCACTGATAACGGGGATTCGATTATCTTCAACCAGTTGTGTTCCTGTTGCGGCATCCCCAAGCAGAACCTGCACCAGGTATTCAGGTGCCTCAGCAAATTCCGCTACGGCCTCCTCAAAAATACTTTCACAGGCAAGTGCGGTTAGGGGCGTTTTTTCAGATGGTTTCCATATCACTGAGTCACCGCAGACGATGGCCAGCGCTGTATTCCAGGCCCATACTGCCACCGGAAAATTGAATGCAGAAACTATCCCTACGGGACCGATGGGGTGCCAGTTTTCCAGCATCTTATGCCCGGGGCGTTCGGAGGCGATCGTAAGCCCGTATAGCTGGCGAGAGAGACCAACGGCAAAGTCACAGATATCAATCATCTCCTGAACTTCACCCTGCCCTTCCTGCAGGATCTTGCCACACTCGAGTGTTACCAGCTGACCCAGATCATCTTTGCGTTGCCGGAGTTTTTCACCAAATATACGAATCAACTCGCCTCTCTTTGGCGCAGGCACCGACCGCCAGGCCCTGAACGCAGTGACTGAGTTGTCGATGAAACTATCAACTTCCGTACCCGTATGATTCTGAACAGAACCAAGTGTGCTGCCGTCCACCGGGCTGGTAACCTTTAGGTTTCCAGAAGCGAGTCTTGCTGGATCAAGTCCAAGCCTACTAAGGCATGCAAGCGTTTGATGATTCATCGTCATGGCATACTCCTGAGTGTCTGGGGTCGAAACACCGATATCAATTCATCCCTGGGTTCAAGGCATGCCTTCTCGGCAATTCCTCTAACCTCGCACACTTTACCAAATCGGTTGGCCAGAAATTCCTTCAGTGAAATTTCCTCCTGGCGAATGAACCTCTTTGAAGGAATTCTGTTCTGCTTGAGCAGGTCAACCATAGCGCAGATACTGCTGGCGGTTGTAATCTGGATTGCGCTTCGCGCTATCCCTCCCACGCTGCCACCATAGTAGCTTGAGAATAAGGCAAATAAACCACATTTTCAGAAGAACTGGCAAGTATGGTTGTTGCTAACGATCATTCAAATTTAAGCCCCCTGAGCTGTGATCTTTTTGATGGTCAATGACCGTAATGGTGCTGGCCTAATGTCTTACAGGCTTGTTTGTCAAAGCGTCTTTTGTTAGGGTGAAACTAGCCGCGTGACATGATGTCCGGGGCCAAAGTATAGAATTATGAGGTATTACGTAATAAAAAAATAATCAGGAGTCCTTATGAGCTTTAATCAAATTATGCCCGCACTCGCTGTTCTAGCGGCAATTATCTCTGCATTCGTTCCTCTGGAATGGTGGCCCTTAATACTG
>MDTC01260655.1_pt1 | contig 17043 bp, 14 predicted proteins | sample 811181 | NCBI WGS metagenome assembly MDTC01 (sample SAMN05326644, study PRJNA326480) | marine metagenome | isolation source: seawater | place: Pacific Ocean: North | collected 2011 | reverse complement strand
CTGATGCATCTCTCACTATCTCTGACACTCCCACCACTGATGAGTTAAATGCTCTTGATACGGCCACAACGGGCACTATCACCTACGAAAGCGGCGGTGGCGGTGGCGGCGGTGGCGGCGGCGGCGGCGGCGACAGCTGGTGTGACTCCTACGGCGGCGGCGGCGGCGGCGGCGGCGGCGGCGGTGCGGCCGGTCGGGCCGGCGCCCGCGGGACCGGCGGCGGCGCGAGCGTGGCGGTCGTGCTGCTCGGCTCGACGGTCTCCTTCCCCGGCACCACGCTCCAGACCGGCAACGCGGGTGCAGGCGGTCGCGGTGGCACCGGCGGCACCGGCGGCGTCGGCGGAGGTGGGGGCAGCGGCGGCCCCGGCGAGGACGACTCCGGAGCGGGCGGCGTCGGCGGCGTCGGCGGACGCGGTGGCAACGGCGGCCACGGCGGCGGCGGCGGCGGCGGCCCCTCGGTGGGCATCGTCTGCCGCAGCGGCGCGTCGATCTCGACGGACAGCGGCACCAGCTTCAGCCTGGGCGCAGCCGGCAGCGGCGGCGCGAGCTCGGGCGACAACGGAGATGCAGGGACGAAGGCGAACACGGACGGGTGCTGACGTCGGTCTCGCGGGGTCGCGTGCTGTGAGCACGGGGCGGGCCAGCCAGGTCTCGCGGGAAGTCGCGTTGCTACGTGCAGGGGAGTGGCGGCTCGGTCTCCAGTCTCCAGTCTCCAGTCTCCAGTCCTACGGCGGTGGAACGGCCCCGTACGACAAAGGTGCCACCCCGACATCGAAGCCACCGCGCACGAACACCCTTGCGGATTCCAGAAGGGCCGGGACTGCAACCGACTGCGTGCGCCCCGACCGCTCCCCGGCCGGCCGAAGCTGGAGACTGGAGACTGGAGACCGCCCTTCCACTCTCCCGCCCGCAGCAACGCGACCCCCGCCAGCAGATCGTCGCCCCGCCGCGATCCTGCCCGCAGCAACGCGACCTTCGCCAGCAGATCGTCGACCCGCCACTCCCCCATCCCGCAGCTCCTACCGCCTCTTCCCACCCCGCCTCTGCTCCTCCCGCCGCACCCTCCCCACCGGCACGCTCCCCACCACCCCCATCGGTCCGGGCGCCAGCCGCAGGATGTGGCCATTGCGGATCTCATAGGACTGAAGCCCCATCTCCCGCGCAAGCCCCGCGTGGGCGGCCAGGTGCATCGGGGTGCCGTGCACCGGCACGACCGCCTCGGGGCGGATCCAGTCGTAGAGCGTGCGCAGCTCCGCGCGGCGGGGGTGGCCGCTCGTGTGCACGAAGGCGTCGTCGGCGGTGACTACATGGATGCCGCGCTCGGTGAGCATGCGCTGGACCCGCTCGACGAAGAGCTCGTTTCCGGGGATCTTGCGGGCGCTGAAGACCACCGTGTCGCCGTCCTCCAGATACACGTCGCGGCGGCTGTCCTCGGCCATGCGGGTCAGTCCGGCACGCGGCTCTCCCTGGGACCCCGTGCAGAGGAGCAGGACCCGATCTCTCGGGAGGAAGCCGTACTCCCGGGCCTCCACCGGGCTCGGAAGGCCCTTCAGGTAGCCGGCGGCTCGGGCGGATCCGACCGTGCGCTCGAGCGAGCGACCGAGCAGCACCACCTCGCGCTCCAGCTCGTGGGCGAGGCGCATGAGCGTGTGCACCCGGGCGACGTTGCTGGAGAACAGGGCGACCGCGATCCGCTGCTCGGCGGCGCCCAGCACCTCGCGCAGGCCCGTCGCCACCTCGCCCTCGGAGCGGGTCCAGCCCTCCTCGTGGGCGTTGGTCGAGTCGCTGATGCAGGCGAGCACGCGCTGGTCGGCGAGGCCCCGCAGGGTCCGCGCGTCGGTGGTCCGCCCCTCGACCGGCTCCGGGTCGAGCTTGAAGTCGCCGGTGTGGAAGATCGTGCCAGCGGCGGTGCGGATGACGAGCCCGGCCATCTCGACCGTGCTGTGGGTCATCGGCACCCGCTGCAGGTCGAAGGGTCCGACCGAGAACCGAGCATCATCCTCGATCACCCGCAGGGGGACCTTTCCGTGCAGCCCGACCTCTCGCAGGTTGCTGCGCAGCATCTCGACCGTGAAGCGGGTGGCGTAGACCGGACAGCGCAGCTGGGGCCACAGGTCGCGCACGGCGCCCACGTGGTCCTGGTGGGCATGGGTGATGACGAGGCCGTCCAGCGCGTCGCGGCGCTCGGCGATGAACGAGGCGTCCGGGTGCAGCGCAAACTGCGTCAGCTCCGTCCGGCCAAACATGACGCCACAGTCGACGGCGAGCCACCGCCCGGCGTGGTGGTAGAGGTTGAGGTTCATCCCGATCTCGCCGGTGCCGCCGAGCGGGAGGAAGTACAGGCCGTCGTGTTGCACGCCCCGGGACTAGCCCGCCAGGCGCGCGCGAGGAGGGCCGCATGATCACCGCCATCCACCACCTGGACTGCTGCACCCTCTGCCCGGTCGGAGGCAAGGCGATGTGGGGTGACAAGGCCCGCATGTGCTCGCACGTGCTCCTGCTCGAGACCACGTCCCAAGGCCTCGTGCTCGTCGACACCGGCGTGGGGCTGGCGGACCGGCGCAACCGCATGGACCAGCTCGGCTTCTTCGGCGTCCTGGGCGCCTTTCCGACCACCGACGAGGGCGCCGCCGTGGGCGAGATCACCCGCCTGGGCCTGGACCCGGCCGACGTGCGCCACGTCGTGCTCACCCACTTCGACCTCGACCACGCCGGCGGCATCGGCGACGTCCCCCAGGCGAAGGTGCACCTGCTGACCCCCGAGCTGGAGGCCGCCCGGGCACCCTCGTCCCGGGAGCGGATCCGCTACCGGCGCGCCCACGTGCAGGCCGTGCAGCACTGGGTCCCCTATGCCCCCACCGGCGAGGCCTGGCACGGCTTCCCCGCGGTCCAGGAGGTCGACGGACTCGATGGCGACGTGCTCCTCGTGCCCCTGTCCGGTCACACCCGGGGCCACGCCTGCGTCGCCGTGCGCACCGCAGACGGCTGGCTGCTCCACGCCGGCGACGCCTACTTCCACCGGGGCACGGTCACGAGCAGTCCCGTTCCCCCAGGATTTTCGACCTTCGAGCGCCTGGCCGCCCACGACTGGGCCCGGGTCCGCGACAACCACGCGCGCCTGGCCGAGGTCATCCGCGACGACCCCGAGCTGCGCGTCTTCTGCGCCCACGACCCCAACGAGCTGGAGGCCCTGCAGGGCGAGCCCTCCTGACCGCCTCTACCCCTTGACGATCCGCCGCTCGGCGGCCCGGGCGTGCGCCTCGAGGCCTTCCAGGCGGGCCAGCGCGGCCGCGTCCTGGGCCTGAGCGCTCGCGGTGAGGGGATCGTCGATCTGCAGCCAGCCCTGGGGACGCAGGAAGGTGAGCACGTCCAGCGCGCCAAAGGAGCGGGCGGTGCCGCCGGTCGGCAGGACGTGGTTCGGTCCGGCGCCGTAGTCACCGAGCACCTCGGCGGCCCCCTCCCCGACGAAGAGCGCGCCGTAGTGACGCAGCCGATCGCGGATCTCCTGGGGGTCGCGCACGTGCAGGGCCAGGTGCTCGGGCGCGATGCGGTTCACCAGCTCCGCAGCCTGGCCGAGATCGCTGACCACGACCGAGAAGCCGTTGGCCAGCGCCCGGCTCGCCGTCTCGGCCGTGGGCAGGGTCTCGAGCTGGTCCTGGATGGACAGGTCGACCAGGACCGACATCTGCGCGGTCGTGCACACGAGCATGGGCACGGCGTCGGGATCGTGCTCGGCCTGGGCGAGCAGGTCCGCCGCCACCCGATCGGGATCCGCGGTCGGATCGGCGATCACGACCAGCTCCGAGGGACCGGCCAGCATGTCGATGGCGACCTGGCCTGCCACCAGCTGTTTTGCGGCGGTGACCCAGCGGTTTCCCGGACCCACGATCGCGTCGCAGGCGGGCACGGGACCGGCCCCGTACGCCATCGCCGCGATCGCCTGGGCGCCGCCGACCGTGAGCAGCGCATCCGCCCCCGCCAGCGCCGCCGCCGCCAGCGTCACCTGGGCCGGCCGGGGCGAGGCCACCCAGACCGACTCGACCCCGGCCGCGCGGGCGGTGATCGCGGTCATGAGCACGCTCGACGGCAGGGGGTAGCGACCGCCCGGGGCATAGCAGCCCGCCCGGCGCACCGGCTGCAGGCGCACCCCCGCCCGACCGCCGGCGATGGGCATGCTGGTGTCGGTCGTGCTGCGCATCCGCGCCTCGGCGAACTCGCGGATCCGGCTGGCGGTGCGCTCGAGCACGCCACGCGACGCCTTGTCGAGCCCCTTCAGCGCGGCCAGGAGCTCGTCCCGGGTCCGGACCAGCGGACCGCCGGCCTCGATGTCGCCGAAGCGAACGGCGAGCGCGCGCAGGGACCCCTCGCCGCCGACGCGCACCTCCTCGACCAGCTTGGCCGCCTCGGTGAGCGTCTTGCCGTCGACCGCGGAGCGCCGCACCGGGCCGATCTCCTCGGCGAGCTTCACCGGCAGCACCCGATCGCCGTCGTCCATGACATCCAGGAAGCTCGACGTCATCGTCTGGAACGGATCCCCGCCGGAGACCGGGTCGTCATCGTCCTCCTCGTAGGGGATGGACAGGTGCTCGGGCTGGGGCTCGAGCGGCTCCTTCGCGTCCCCCGGGCGGCGGGTGATCCGGCGGGAGCGGCGGTCGAGCTCGGCGGTGACGTCGTCGAGGCGCACCCCGCGGGCCGCGGCCGACACCATGGCGAAGTACACGACGTCGGCGACCTCGTGCACCACGTCCGGGCGCGCGTCCGCGGCGATCAGCTCCTCGACCTCCTCGCGGAGCTTGGACGCGAGCAGGGCGGGATCATCGAACAGGCGCCGGGTGTAGCTGCCGGTGGGCGCGTCCTTGCGCCGGGACGCGAGCACCCGATCGAGGGCGCCGAGCCCGGGGTCCGCCCCCCAGCACGTACGGGTGTCGAGGTGGCAGAAACCAGGTTCTTCCTGCCTGACCGTGAAACGCAGCGCGTCGCGATCGCAGTCGGCGTCGATCCGCAGGAGGCGCTGGGTGGCCCCGCTGGTCTCGCCCTTCACCCACAGGCCCTTGCGCTTGCGCGACCAGTAGATCCCCCGTCCCGACGCCACCGCGGCCTCGAGGGACTGCTGGTTGGACCAGCACAGGCCCAGCGCCACGCCGTGCTCGTCGGTGACGACCGTGGCGACGAGCCCATCCGAGCGATCGGTGCGCAGCGGGGCCCACAGCGCCGCACCCAGCGACATGCGCCCGGTGTAGAGCGCCATGCCGACCTGGGCGTCGCAGCCGAGGCGATCGAGGCGCTTCACCTCGTCCGCGGTCGTGACCCCGCCGGCGATGGTGATCTTCGCGTCCCCGGCGAGCTCGACCAGGCGCTTCACCCGCTCGAGGTCGGTGCCGCCGAGGCGTCCCTCGCGCTCGACGAAGGTGACCAGGAAGCCACCCACGTACGGCGCCAGCTCGACCATGCGCTCTTCGATGGTGGTGCCGGTGCGGGTCTTCCAGCCCTCGACCACCACCTCGCCATCCTCGGCGTCCAAGGCGGCGATCACGCGTTCCTTCGGCAGCTGGGACAGGATCTCCGGCCGCGCCGCCGTGCCCAGGATCACCTGCTCGGCGCCCAGGTTGAGCCAGTGCAGGGCGTCGTCTACGCTGCGGATGCCTCCACCGACCCGGCAGCGGTGTCGCCGGACGAGGGCCTCGATGAGCGCACGGTTGTGCCCCACGCCCATGGCGGCGTCGAGATCGATGACCGCGAGGGGTCCGGCGATGGCGAAGCGGCGGGCGACCTCGAGCGGGTCCCCGCCGTCCAGTGCCTTCTCCTTGCCGCCGACCAGCTGGACCGCGGCGCCGTCCTGGATGTCGATGCTCGGGACGATCACGTCCTCACCTCCACGCCCTGCGCTGCCAGGGCGTCCTTCACGTCCGTGACGGTCCACTCGCCGTCGTGGAAGATCGACGCCGCCAGCACGGCGTCAGCGCCTGCCTGCACGGCCTCGGCCAGGTGACCGGCGTGGGCGGCCCCTCCCGAGGCCACGATGGGCACCGACACCGCCTGCCGGACCGCGCGCAGCAGCTCCACATCGTAGCCCGAGCGGGTGCCGTCCCGGTCCCAGCTGGTGAGCAGGATCTCCCCCGCACCTCGCGCGGTCGCCTCCTGGCACCAGGCGATGACGTCGCGCCCGGCGGAGGTGGTGCCCGAGCGCACGACGACCTCGAAGCCGCTGGGGTGCTCGTCGTCGGGTGCGCGGCGGCGCGCATCACAGGCGAGCACGACGCACTGCACCCCGAAGCGCTCCGCCAGCTCGGTCAGCAGCTCGGGGCGGGCGACCGCGGCGGTGTTGACGGCTACCTTGTCCGCACCGGCCTCGAGCAGGGCGCGGGCGTCGGCGACCGAGCGCACCCCGCCGCCGCAGGTCAGCGGCACCGGGAGCACCTGGCGGACGGCCGCGACCGTCTCGAGGCCGTGGGCACGCCCCTCCGGCGTCGCGGAGACGTCCAGCATGACCAGCTCGTCGGCGCCGTCACGGGCGTAGCGGGCGGCCTGCTCCACCGGGTCGCCCGCGTCGCGCAGGCCCTGGAAGCGGATGCCCTTGACCACGCGACCATCGCGGACGTCGAGGCAGGGAACGATGCGCAGGGTCGGCATCAGGCCACCTCCCGGGCGCGCGCGGCGGCGAGCCAGCGATCGAGGAGCTCCGCCCCCCAGGACCCCGAGAGCTCCGGGTGGAACTGGCACAACAGCACGTCACCCCGCTCGACCGCGGCGACGAAGGGGCCGCCGTGATCCGCGGTCGCTGCAAGCCAGGGCGCCGGTGCGTTCAGCAGGCGGTAGCTGTGGGCAAAGCAGGCGTATCCGTCACGCAAGAAGCGCGCGCCGTCCGGTGCCGTGACCCGGGTCCAGCCCAGGTGCGGACTGCGGATCCCCTCGGGGAAGGCGTGGGCGTGGGCCTCCACCGCGCCCAGGCCGGCCACGCCCGGCCCCTCGTCGGAGCCGGACGTGCACAGCTGCATGCCGAGGCAGATCCCGAGCGTCGGCAGGCCGGCGTCCAGGCGCGCGCGCAGGGCCTCGGCGAGGTCGTGGGCGTCCAGCTCGGCGCGGGCGGCGGCGAAGTGACCGACCCCGGGGAGCACGACCGGGGCGGTGGTCGAGCGGACCAGGGCGCCGTCGGTCGTCAGCTCGGGGGTGCACCCGGCTCGACGCAGCGCCGCCAGCACGCTGGCCAGGTTGGCCATGCCCGTCGCGACCACGTGCACGACCGTCACTCGAGCACGCCCTTGGTGCTGGGGACCGCATCCCCGTCCAGGCGCACCGCCTGCCGCAGGGCCAGGGCGACCGCCTTGAACGCCGCCTCCGCCTTGTGGTGGTCGTTCTCCCCGCGCAGCACGTCCACGTGCAGGGTCGTGCGACTGGCGATCGCCAGGCTGTTGAGCACGTGGGTGACGTTCTCGCAGGCGATGGTGCCCAGCATCTCCCGGCGCAGATCCAGGCGGACCTCGGGCCAGGGACGGCCGGACAGATCGACCACCGCTCGGGCGAGCGCCTCGTCCAGCGGGGCGTAGGCGTGCCCGAAGCGGGTGACCCCCCGCCGCTCGCCGAGCGCCTGATCGAGAGCCCGGCCCAGCACGATCGCGCAGTCCTCTGCGGTGTGGTGGTCGTCGATGTGCAGGTCGCCCTCGCAGGTCAGGACCAGGTCCAGCCGCCCGTGCTTCGCCAGCGCCGTGAGCAGGTGGTCCAGCATGCCGATCCCGGTCTGCACGTCGGCGGTGCCGGTGCCGTCGAGGTCCAGGGTGCAGGAGATGCGGGTCTCGCCCGTGGTGCGGGTGATCGTCGCGGTGCGGGACATCAGGCTCCCCCTCGGGGCCAGAGTGAGACGAGGTCGCTCGGATCCTGCAGGCAGCGGGCGGCTCCCTCGGCGACGAGCCCGTCATCACCGACGGCGATGGGCAGGGCTGCGGCCTGACGCGCGGCGCGCACGGCCTCGACGCTCCTCACGAGTACCCAGGCGGGGGCATCCGAGGCCTGCAGCATGGCGCTGACATCGCCAATCTCGGCGTTTCCAACTGGATCTTCGAGCCCCGCCTCCACCAGCAGGCGCTCCGGCCGGATCAGGGTGCGCAGGGCGCGCTCCACCCTGCGAAGGGCGGCGTCGTCCCCCGGGCAGGCGATGCGGATGGCGTCGTCGAGCCCGTCCACGCCGGGAAAGGCACGGATCCCGATGCCGAGCCCGGCCAGCCCGTCCCGCCACCACAGCGGGTCGTCGACCCGGGCGAGCACGAAGTTCGCCTCGCTGTCCTGCGGACGGGCGCCCGCCTCGCGCAGGGCGGCCATCAGGCGCGGACGCTCGGACCGCACCCGGGCGACGAAGTCCGCCAGCAGCTGGGGATTGCGCCGGGCCGCCGCCGCCATCGCCAGGGAGGGACCGCTGACCGCGTAGGGCAGCCCCGCCGTGCGCAGCCAGCCCACGATCCGCTCCGGACCGAGCGCGTAGCCGACCCGCAGCCCCGCGAGCCCCCACGCCTTGGACATGGTCCGGGTGACCAGCGCGTTGTCGTGCCGCAGGCTCGCCGCGGTGAGGTCCTCGTCCGCGAACTCGACGTAGGCGAGGTCGACCAGGATCAGCGCGTGGGGTGCGGCCGCAGCCAGCCGCTCCACGTCCTCCGCGGTGGCCACGCCACCGGTCGGGTTGTTGGGGCTGGTCACGATGATCATGCCGGTGCAAGGCTTGATCGCGGCGATCACGGCGTCCGTCGGGTACGGGCCTTCGGGCCAAGGCACGCTCACCTGGCGCGCCCCGGTCAGGCCGATCCAGCGCGACATCACCGAGAACCCCGGCACCGGCAGGATCGCCTCGTGCTCCGGGCCCAGCACGGCGCGGCACGCCCGGTCCAGGGCATCGTCGGCGCCCGAGGTCACGATCACCTGGGCAGGAGCGACCCCGTGCTCGGCAGCCAGCTCGGCCTCGAGCACCCCGGGCGTCGGGTAGCGGCGCAGGTCATCGCGGGTCACCCGGGCCAGCCAGTCCAGGTCCGGGACCGCCCCTTCGTTCGCGTCCAGCGCCAGGTCCACCGGCGCCCCCGCCCGCGGCACCGAGTACGGCGCGCTGGACACCCCCGGACGCGGCTGCACCCCGCTCATGGGACGATCTGTGCACACGGCGTCACGACCAGGTCGGTCGCCCCCGCGGCCCGCAGGGCGGGAAGCAGGCTGGCGAGGGTCTTCCGCGGCACGGCGGCCTTCACCGCGTAGCCCTCCTCACCGTAGAGCCGACCCACCGTCGGGTGGCGCATGCACGGCAGCAGGTCGACCACCGCCTCGAGCTGATCGGCCGCCACGTTCACCTCGAGCATGACCCGCGAGCGGGCCTCGATGACGCTGCGGATCAGCAGGGCAAGGTCCTCGATCCGCGCACGCTTTCCCGGATCTGCCCAGGCCTGCTCGCTCGCGTACAGCCGGGTGCTCGATCGCATCAGGTCCTCGAGGATGACCAGGCGGTTCGCGGCGAGGGTGCTGCCGGTGGCCGTGTTGTCGACGATGCAGTCGGCGTCCTCGGGAGGAAACACCTCGGTGGCGCCATAGGTCCGGATGAAGCTGGCTTCCAGTCCGGTTCGCTCGATCCAGGCCTTGGTGGCGCGCTCGTACTCGCTGGCGATCCGCACCGGGCGATCCGGCGGCCACGCCATGTCCTCGGGCGCCGCGGCGACGATGCGCACCGGGTCCAGCTCGGTGTCCAGGACCTCCACCAGCGAAGCTCCCTTCTCGAAGACCCAGTCCGCTCCGGCGAAGCCCAGGTCCCGGGTACCGGCATCCAACATCTCGACGACGTTCTGGGGCTTGAGCAGCTTGGCCGTGACGTCCGGGAGTCCGACCGTGGGACGGTACCCACGAGCACCGACGCGGACCGGGACCCCCGCCGCGGCGAGCAGATCGAAGACGCCTTGCTGCATCCGACCCTTTGGAAGGGCAATATGTAGATGGGCCTGCGTCGCGTCGGGCACGGTGCCTCCGTCGTGGGTCACGTGGCATAGCCGATCGTGAGGCTGCGCAAGCTGGGGAAGTGGAACACTTGATTGACGTCTCGTTGACAGGTACCCTCGGGCGCCTTGTGGAGTGCTCGATGCGCCGAACCATCCTGGTCCTCGCGCTGCTGGTCGCCGGCTGCCCGGAGCCGGCCGACCCCGATCCGGGCGAGACCGATCCGGTCGACACCGACACCGACACCGACTCCGACTCGGACAGCGACTCCGACACCGACACCGACACCGACACCGACACCGACACCGACTCCGACACCACGCCGCCGGAGGACGGGGTCTACTTCCAGCCGGTGTCCCACCTGGTCGGCCTGACCGATCTGCACTGGGACGTGCCGCGGCCCTTCCCCACGGACTGCAACGGCTCCGACGACAACGCCGCTGGCGCCGCGGTCGGCGACTACGACAACGACGGCGACCTCGACATCTTCTTCGCCCGCTTCGAGGAGCCGTCGATCCTGTACCGCAACCGCGGGGACGGCACCTTCGACGACGTCACCGTGGACGCGGGGATCGAGACCAAGGGCTGGCCCGCCTCGGCGACCTGGGCCGACGTCGACGACGACGGCCACCTGGACCTGACCCTGACCTACCTGCACCACGGCTACCTGGCGCTCTACCACAACAACGGCGACGGCACGTTCGACCTCGAGACCGACGCGCGCGGTCTCGGCACCCCGGACGACAAGTCGAACACCTGCCCGATGATCTGGTCGGCAGCGTACGGCGACTTCGACAAGGACGGTGACCTCGACCTCGCGACCGCAAGCTGGGGCGTCGAGGTCAACAACGAGGAGCCCGTCTACAACCAGCTGTACGAGAACATCGGCGGCGGCGTCTTCGTCGACCGCACGATGCAGGGCGGGTTCACCCAGGACTACGAGCTGCTCACCTACACCTCGGGCTGGGCGGACTTCGACGAGGACGGCTGGCTCGATCTGGCCCTGGCCAGCGACTTCGGCACCAACGAGCTGTGGTTCAACAACGGCGACCTCACCTTCCGCAACGGCAGCCAGGCGTCGGGGATCACGACCGTCGAGAACGCCATGGGCTCGGTCATCGCCGACTTCGACGAGGACGGGCACCTGGACTGGTTCGTGACCAGCATCTGGGAGCCGCGGGAGGAGTTCGAGAACTACTGGGGCTCGACCGGCAACCGGCTGTATCTCGGCGATGGAGCGGGATCATTCACCGAGGTCAGCGAGTCGGCCGGCGTGCGCGACGGCATGTGGGCCTGGGGGGCGGACGCGGTCGATCTGGAGAACGACGGCGACCTCGATCTCGTCGTCACCAACGGCCGCATCACCGGTCCCCGCAGCGCGTATCTGTTCGAGCCCTTCTTCGACGACCCCACCCGCATCTGGATCAACGACGGCGCCCTCGGCTTCACCGACCGGGCCGAGTCCGCCCACGTGCTCCACGACGGCCAGGGCCGCGGCATCGTGCCCTTCGACCTCGAGGGCGACGGCGACCAGGACCTCCTCATCGTGGGCTTCGGCGAGCCGCTCACCCTCTACCGCAACGACACCGTCGACGTCGGCCACTGGCTGCGGGTCCGCATTCGCCTCGACGACGGCCCCAACCGCTTCGGTGTCGGCTCGACCGTGTGGATCAAGCGAACCCCCGACGATCCCCCCCGCCGCCGGGAGATCGACGCCAACAGCACCTTCGCCGCCCAGGGCCCCATCGAGGCGCACATCGGCCTCGGGGATCACGACAGCCCCATCCACGAGGTGCGGATCGTGTTCCCGGATGGCAGCGAGAAGGTGCTGACGGACGTGGACCCGGACCAGGACCTGCTGATCACGTCGAAGGAGTAGGGCCTGCCAACTCCGACCCCGGGGCATGCCCATCTGGCCAGCAGTCCGAGGCCGGCCCCACCACCGCCGCCTCCGTCCGGGCTCCGGTCCTCCGTGTTGAAGCAGGCGCCCCCCGACGAAGGTCGTCGAGCGGCCTTCCGGCCCTACTCCGCCAGCTCCGGATCCCAGATCACCTGCTCGGTCTGACCCAGGATCACCCGCCGATCGCCGTCCACGACCACGGCCCGGATGGTGACGTCCTGCTCGTGGAGCTCCGTCGGAAAGGCGCGCCAGATGAGCCAGGTACCGATGATCTCGCCGGCGCCGACGTCCTCGTTGCAGTGAGGCTCGCGGTCGAGGCGGGCGACCGCTCGGATCTCGTCGTCGAGCAGGCCCTCGATGACCATGTACCAGGGGCCCTCGAGGTCGAGGTGGTGTCCGCGGAGGCTCACGAACGTGTGGAAGCCGCCCTGCAGGCCGTGGATGAGGACCGAGTGGCGATTATCCACGTCAGACGCCAGGAAGTCGTCTTCACCCTTGCCCACCTCGACGTACGCGTCCGGACCCTCGACGCACCCGGACACCATGGGTCCGTCGGTCTCGTCGATCCAGTCCCGATCCGTGTCGTCCGGACCCGCACACGCGGCGAGCCACAAGGCGGGCAACAACCAGCGCACGCCACCTCCAGCCGCAGTCTAGCAGGCGATCCGGCGGTCGCCCGCGTGCCCTCGATCCCGCGCTGACGAGCCGCGACATCGGTCGACGCCAGCCGACACAACAACTGCCGTGGCGGTGCGTTCCCCCAGGCGTCCCCCCGAGTGGGGCCAGCCGAGCGGCACCCCGCCGCCGGCGCCACGCAGGAGTGAACCGATGAACCGCAAGAACCTGTTTCGCACCCTCTTCCTCGGCGGCGTGCTCGCCGCGGTCGCCGTTCCCACCATCGGCTACGCGGTCGACGCGCCCGACGCCGCTCCGGGCGTGGGCCGCGAGCTGCGCGCGCACTTCGCCGGGCGCCTCATGGCCGTCGCCGAAGAGCTGGGTCTGAGCGAGGACCAGAAGGACCAGATCCGCACGATCCTGCAGTCGCACAAGGACGAGGCCCAGCAGCTTCGCACCGACATGCGCACGACCATGAAGGCGCTCGACTCGGCGATCGAGGGCGGCGCGGACAACGACACCATCGCCGAGCTGGCGATCGAGGCCCACGGGCTCAAGGCCGACGGCCAGGCGCTGCGCAAGCAGGTCAAGACCGAGATCGGCGCGGTGCTGACCCCGGATCAGAAGGCGCAGCTCAAGGCCATGCGCGCCGAGCGCGGCGGCAAGCGTCGCGGCCCGCACAAGCGCTGAACCTCGCGGCCGGCGCGGTGGGCGTGCGCGGCGGTGTTAGCCGCTCCCCATGCGCGACCTGGCACCGATGTCCTTCCTCCTGCTCGGCGGAGCCTGCACGGTCTCCGCCCCTCCCCCCGCCGACGCCCCGGACCCTCCCGCGGCGTCCACGGGGGAGGTCCGCGAGGAGGCCGCCGCCTTCGACCCGAGCGCCGCCGATCCGCTCGCCGGCTGCACCGAGGCCCGCTTCGACCCCACGGTCACCTGGAGCTGCGGCCCGCACACGGTCGTGCTCGCCCGCTACGAGCAGGGCATGCCGCCAGACACCCCGGGCGAGTACCGCGGCGGCGCCCCTGAACAGGCCGAGCTGACCATCCCGGTCGGCGACCGCACCCTCACCGCCCGCGTCCTCTCCCAGCCCGCCATCGACACCAGCGCCCACCGCCTCACGGTCCTGGTCCGCGACGAGGCGGAGAGCCAGGTGGCGAGCTGCGCGGTGCGGATCGAGCCGAACCAGGGAGAAGAGGCGTTGAAGGCGTGGTGTGGGAGAGTGTTGGAGCGGGCTCTGGCGCCTGCTGCGGAGTGAGGCGACCTGCCGATCGGCGCGGGTCGCGTGGCTTCAGGCGGGGGAGCGGAGGGGCGACGTGCCGATTGGCGCGGGTCGCGTGGCCTCAGGCGGGGGAGTGGAGGGGCGGTCTCTGGTCTCTGGTCTCTGGTCTCTGGGCCCACTGGCACATCGACGGAAGGAGGACGGGAGTGCGCCCGGACCACGCCGTCGCTGCACACACCGAGGCCGTCTCCAGCAAGCAAGGCTGCCTCGCATCACGACGCTGGAACGACCCCGATCTGACGATGTGTCCCCCCGATCGCAGAGGGCCCCAGAGACCAGCGACCAGAGACCGGCCCGCCACTCCCCTGCTCGCAGCTACGCGACGCCACGGCCCCGTCGCTCAGAGATCCAGCTCCATCCGGAACCACGCCTGCTTCAGGTTCCGACAGCTGTCCGTCCACCACACCCACTTCGCGCCCTCCGCGTAGAAGTCCGCCGGCCAGTAGGTGCCCCAGGTGGACTGGTCTGCGCACTGGACTGCCGGACCCCAGCTGGAGGCGTCGAAGCTCGGGTCCATCCAGCCCGACGGCGGGGCGCTGGCCTGCATCTTCCAGTCGCCTTCGCCCGTGCGCGAGACGATCGCCCCGTCCACCTTGACGATCGCGATGAAGCCCGAGATGACCGAGCTCACGTCCGTCGCCTGGATCGCCAGCACGTGCCTGCCCGACGACAGGGTGACCACGTGGGTGTCGCCCTTCTGCCAGTTGCGCTGGTTGGCCGCGGTGAACTCGACGCCGTCCACGAAGCCCGTCCAGGCGTCGTCGGCGGTCAGGAAGATCTCGACCTCGTGGTCGACGGCGTAGCCATTGCCCTGCAGGGCGGCCTGCACGATCGGAGTCTCGGGCGCGTCGGTGAGCAGCTCGACCGTGGCCTCGTCGCCGGGCACGTCGACCGGCTCGTACATGGCGGTGAAGCGCAGGGTCTCGCCGGGGTCGACGACGGTCGGCAGGGCACCCAGCTCGCCGAGGTCGACCAGCGAGAGCTCGGGGGAGGTGGTGGTGAACGACAGCTGCTCCACCGTGCCCGGCGCCGCACCGGTGTTGATGAGGACCAGCTCCTGAAGCGCGCGCTCGCCGACGTCGACGTCTCCGAAGTCGTGGCTGGTCGGGGTCAGCTCGAAGGCCGGGTTCAGGGTGGTGCCGGTCAGGCTGACCACCGCGCGCGGGCGCTCGGGATCGTTGCTGACCACCGCGATGTGGGCGAGGTCCGCCGCCGCCGAGGGGCGCTCGGGCTCGTAGGTGACGGACCAGTCGGCCGACTCGCCGGGCAGCAGGGCCGTGCCGTCGAGCGCCTGGAAGGAGAAGGTGCGCGGGCCGTCGGTGAAGGCCACGTCGACCACGTCGAGCTGGGCCTCGCCGATGTTGGTCACGGTGAAGATCCCGCTGGCGAGCTCCCCGGGGGCGACCGGCTCGAACACGACGTCGACCGGCTCGATCTGAAGGGCGGGCAGCAGCACCGTCTCCCCCGGATCCTCCTGCGTGATGTCCGGGGTCAGCCCGGTCTCGTTCCCGCAGGCCGTCAGTACAATGATGAGGGGCAACGCGCGCATCGACATGGGTCCTCCCAACCGGCAGGGTAGCAGCCCCCGGCGCCGATGTCGTGGGAACGTAGGATCTCCGGGGGGTCCACGGCGATCTCGCCGACGGGATCGCCAACGGGCAGATCTCCCGGGACGACCTGCAGGAATGCCGCCGCGAACGGGCCACGGTGCGTTAGGCTGCAGGACCACGGACTGACTGTCAGTCACCGACCCCTGCGACCCGGGAGACTCCATGCCCGACGCCTTCATCTACGACGCCGTGCGCACCCCGCGCGGCAAGGGAAAGGCCAGCGGGGCGCTCTACACCCAGCGCCCCATCGATCTCGCCGCCACCGCCCTCGCCGGCCTGGCCCAGCGCACCGGACTCGACACCAGCCTGGTGGACGACGTGGTGCTGGGCTGTGTCACCCAGACCGGGGAGCAAGGCGCCTGCATTGCGCGTTTCGCCGCCTTGCAAGCTGGCTATGACCTCGACGCGCCCGGTTCCACGGTCAACCGCTTCTGCGGCTCCGGGCTCGAGGCGATCAACACCGCGGGCTCCATGGTCGCCTCTGGCTTCTTCGACTGCGTCGTCGCCGGCGGGGTCGAGAGCATGTCCCGGGTGCCGATGGGCAGCGACGGCGGCGCCATCTTCGACGTCAGCCAGCAGTCCCGCTTCGGCAGCGTGCCACAGGGCATCTCCGCGGATCTGATCGCCACCCGGCGCGGCAAGACCCGCCACGACGTCGACGCGTTTGCGCTCGAGAGCCAGCGCCGCGCAGCAGAGGCCATCGCCGCCGATCGCCACCGCGGCAGCATCATCCCCGTCGTCGACGAGGGTGGGCTGGTCGTGCTGGGCACGGACGAGCACCCGCGGGCCAGCACCACGCTGGACGGACTCGGTCAGCTGCGTCCCAGCTTCGAGATGATGGGCACCCAGTTCGGCGTCGATGCGCTCGTGCGCAAGCAGTACCCGGAGGTCGAGCGGGTCAGCCACGTGCACACCGCCGGCAACAGCTCGGGCATCGTCGACGGCTCGGCGGCGATCCTGGTCGGCAACAAGGCCATCGGCGATGCGCTGGGCAGAAGGCCCCGCGCGCGGATCCGGAGCATGGCGGTCGTCGGCGAGGAGCCGCTGATCATGCTCACCGCACCCATGCCCGCGACCCGCAAGGCCCTGGCGCGTGCAGGCATGGAGGTGGCAGACATCGATCTGTTCGAGGTCAACGAGGCCTTCGCCGTCGTGCCCCTCGCCTTCATGGACGATCTGGGCGTGCCCCACGACAAGGTCAACGTCTGGGGCGGCGCCATCGCCTACGGACACCCCCTGGGAGCCACCGGGGCCATGCTGCTCAACACCGCGCTGGACGCGCTCGAGGCCCGGGGGCTGGGCACCGCCTGCATCACCCTGTGCATCGGCGGCGGCATGGGCATCGCCACCATCATCGAGCGGGTCTGAGGGGATGACGATGAACAATGAACTCGGAACCTTCGATTTCGACCAGTCCACCGGCGTCGCCACGGTCACCATGGCGATGGCGGGCGGGGTCAACAAGGTCAACACCGACTACGGCACCGGCTGGCAGGGCATGATCGAGGCCCTGAAGGCCCAGGACGGGCTGAAGGGTGTGATCGTCGCCTCGGCCCACCGGGACTGGTGCGTCGGCGCCGATCTCGACATGCTCTTCGGCGTGACCGAGCCCCAGGCGCTCTTCGACATGGTCATGGGGATCAACCAGATCTACCGGGCGCTGGAGACCCTCGGCGTGCCCG
>MDTC01152380.1_pt1 | contig 17043 bp, 16 predicted proteins | sample 811181 | NCBI WGS metagenome assembly MDTC01 (sample SAMN05326644, study PRJNA326480) | marine metagenome | isolation source: seawater | place: Pacific Ocean: North | collected 2011 | reverse complement strand
CGCCGCCTGTACCGCCTTCGGCACCCGCGCCACCTGTACCGCCTTCGGCACCCGCGCCGCCAGCACCGCCTTCGGCGCCCGCGCCACCTGTACCGCCTTCGGCACCCGCGCCACCAGCACCGCCTTCGGCACCCGCGCCGCCAGCACCGCCTTCGGCGCCCGCGCCACCTGTACCGCCTTCGGCGCCCGCGCCACCAGCACCGCTGGTTCCTGAGTCACTGCCGCCGCACGCGCTGAAATAGCCCATCACAAAAAAGCTCAATACCAGTGTCCGCATCCACATAATCAAGTCCTCCAGAAATTTTGTCGATATCCTAAGCTAAGCGGATCGATCGGTCACCATTTTTCCGACGGTTGTCTGTCTATTTGCAATCGGCCTTGATTGAGATAGTCGATAACGACACAAGGACATGAGCTAAAAAAAGTGATATTGGGCTATCAGAGTGAGGGAGACCTGACTCAGGACGTCCACTTTGGTTTGAAAGGAAGTCGACCACGCATGACCACATCCAGCCTAGTTCACATTGTCGGCGCACGACCACAATTCGTTAAGATGGCTGTCGTTCTTGATGCGTGGCGTCATCACATAGAACCAGTGATCATTCATACCGGCCAACATTACGACACATCAATGTCGTCGGTGTTTTTTGACGAGCTTGCGATTCCAAAACCCCACCATAATCTGAATGCAGGTGGCGGCACTCATGGGAGTCAGACGGCCGCCATGCTGACGGGCTTGGAACCACTTTTGCAAGAACGACCCACTGGGGTCGCCGTCGTTTATGGTGATACAAACTCAACGTTGGCCGGCGCCCTTGTGGCCGCAAAGCTCGGTTGGAAAATCGTTCATGTCGAATCTGGCTTACGCTCTTTCGATAGACAAATGCCCGAGGAGATCAACCGAATCGCAGTCGACCATCTGTCAAGCCATCTCCTCTGCCCCACACAAAAAGCAATGAAGCAGCTTGACCAAGAGGGGCTTGGCGATCGGGCCTATTTTACCGGCGATGTGATGTTTGACGCGTCTTTGAGAGCACTGAACAGGTCTTGGGTGAGCCCATTAGCCCGATACTTAACGGACTCCGCGGCAGATAAGCCCGACTATTTTTCACGAGGGCAACTGGACATTCTTAAAACCGGGCAATACGGTGTTGCTACACTTCATCGAGCATCGAATACAGATGACCCGAAACGCCTGGCGAGCCTGATCGAAACTCTTGGTCAATTGGACTGGCCCGTTTTTCTCCCGCTTCATCCGCGAACAAAAAAAGCCATGGTCGAATCCAATATTGAACCGAAGGGCCAATTACATGTGATCGAACCGCTGGGCTATATCGATTTCGCTGCGTTGGTCGCATCATCAGTTCATGTGCTCACCGATTCTGGCGGGCTTCAAAAGGAGGCATTATTCCATCGCCGACTGTGTACAACAATGCGAGATACCACAGAATGGCCTGAGACGCTCACCGATAGCTGGAACTGTCTTGTCGGTTCCGACCCCCAAGCAATCCAGCAGGCCGCAGCGAGAGCGTACCCTGGCACCGAGCCACCCATCGATGCTTTCGGGGCTGGTAGTGCCGCCACTGCTGTCAATTCTGTGGTCATCGATGCACTTGGTATAGAAACCAAAATAGACACTTCGGAGGTGACCTATGGCGTCTGAAGAAAAGCCGTCTCCACCGCAACTCCCCGCGTCTCCCGTTCTAAAAGACTACCAGACGTACATTCAAGGCTTAGAATCGTATCACGGCTGGCTTGATGTCGACTTAGTCCACAATTGCTTTCTCATGGGTGAAGAAGTCGGAGAGCTGTTTAAAGCGATTCGGACCTACAATCGATACTATGAGAAAGCGAAATCTGATGATCCGAAAGCCGATGTTGCAGAAGAGATTGTCGATGTTTTTAATTACCTTTTAGCAATTGCCAACCGTTTAGATATCGATCTAGAAGCAGCCTTTAGAAAAAAGAACGCACGAAACATTGAGCGCAGCTGGGACGACTAATTTTTTACCCCATCGGGGTGGATAGTGGACCTTAATGAGTGGCCGTTTACGAGCAAACGACGAAAGATTGGACGCATCTGACCAGAAAGCCTTGCGAAAACCGTCATCATCGTTACACTGCGCTCACCTTAAGCCTGGTTAAATAAACCTATCCGAAAACGATGTTTTGAAGGAGCCACTGTGGCGAAAGAAGAGGGAATTGTAGTCGAAGGCACCGTGATAGAGCCACTTCCCAACGCGATGTTTCGCGTGGAATTAGAGAACGGCCACAAAGTGTTGGCCCATGTCTCAGGGAAAATGAGGAAGTTCTTCATTCGTATTCTGCCCGGGGACCAAGTGACAGTCGAGCTCTCACCTTACGACTTAACCCGAGGTCGTATTACCTATCGAGCACGATAGGCTACGGCACTAAGCCCCTCAACGAGCTGGCTTGGTTTACGGCTCATGAATCATCATCGATTCGTGGAGACTTAGGGACAGCAACATAAGGTTTACGGCTGAGCTGGGGGCAATTCACAACCGTGGGCGATACTTTTCAGGGGACCGAACGATTCAAAATACTAAGACGCCTTGGACATGGGGGTACTGGGATCGTTTATCTGGCCCATGACACACTCAGGGGTATCGATGTTGCGTTGAAGACCTTACACCAGGAAAGCCCCTATGGAATCCTCAGATTAAAGAACGAATTTAGAGGCCTTGCGGAATTGAGCCACCTCAACTTGGTTGATTTGCACGGCTTGCACCACGAAGCGAAAACATGGTTTTTCACCATGGAATATGTCGATGGTGTCGACTTTTTGGAATGGGTGAGGCCTTTCTCGCTGGTCAGCGGAGAATTCGAACTGGATTTACTCCGATTGCGAAATGCATTTGAACAACTGGCCGAAGGGTTGGTTGCTTTGCACGCATCCGGTCATTTGCATCGGGACATCAAACCATCGAATATGTTGGTCGAACGAGATGGGCGTGTGGTCATCCTCGATTTTGGACTAGCAACTAAGTTGGACCAGATCGATGTGCGAGACATCAGAGGCTTTAGCGGGACCCTCGAGTATATGGCGCCCGAACAGAGTGATGGAAGTGACCCGCTGTCCGCCAGCGATTGGTATAGTTTCGGTGTCGTCCTATTCCAGGCCTTGACAGGCGAGCTGCCTTTCCAAGGTAAACCTCTGCAAGTCGCCGTCATGAAAAAACAAAATGATGGTCCACCACCAAGTAAGCTCAATCGCCGAGTGCCTGCGGATCTAGATGCGCTCTGTAAATCCCTATTGAAACGTGACCCAGCTGAGCGCGCCACCGAGTCCGACGTACTTAACATCCTCGGCATTGAACTCGAGGAAAGCACCATCATGACAACCTCCTCGACATCGCTGACCGCCATGCCGAGGCTCATTGGGCGGGAATCACATCTAGGTGCTTTGGTCTCAGCTTTCAGTGAAATTAAAAAAGATAAATCTGTCGTTTGTAGCGTCCACGGACGGTCTGGTATGGGCAAAAGTGCCTTAATTAAGTATTTTCTTGAACCGCTCAAAAGCCGTGAAGATGTGATGATCTTGGAGGGTCGATGCTACGAACGCGAAGCCGTGCCCTATAAGGCTTTCGATCGTGTGTTCGATGACTTGACTAGACAATTGAACTGTCTGTCATCAAGCATTGTCAAAGAGCTTACGCCACCTGGAATCGGTGCCCTGACGCATCTTTTTCCGGTTTTATTGAATGTCCCCTCAATCGCAAAATCTGTGCGGTCAGACACGTTGATCATCGAGCTGACTGAAACACGTCAAGTCGCCTTCCAAGCTGCACGGGATCTATTTTCACGACTGGCAAATCGCTGGTCTCTGGCTCTGCATATCGATGATGTCCACTGGGGAGATGATGACAGTGTCGCTCTACTGCGGGAACTATTGGACCTCCCAGACGCGCCAAACATGCTCGTTTTGTGCAGTTTCCATACGGAGTCCATTCGAGGCAGTAATTTCGTTCGGTTCCTCCGTTTGATGCTTGCGCGTCAGGCGGACGGCTTCGATGGCCGTGAGATCGAAGTTGGCCCCCTAGACGATACGCAGGCAATGAACCTGACCCGATACTTGCTGAGAGAGATTAATTTAGGACAACATCATCTCGAACAAATTGTACGCGAATCCCACGGCAACCCATTTTTTGTGGAATCACTCACTCGGCACATCACGGAATTTAACGAAGATCGACGGAAAAGCGGTGGTCTGAAGACCGGCGCGATGACTCTGGACGCTTTAGTCGGAAGTCGAATCACCTCCATCGATGTCAATTCTCGCCGCCTATTACACGTCGTCGCCGTCGCCGCAAAACCGTTGCTACGCAGCCATGCAATTGAGATCGCTGGCCTTGGCGCTGAAAGTGAGCGTTGCATCAGCGAGCTTCGCGCATCTCACTTGCTTCGAACTAAAACCAGCGACAATCAAGTTTTTCTCGAGGTCTATCACGACCGATTGCGCGCGCCCGTACTCGACGGGATATCAAAAGAACGAGCGACTCAGATCAATCTTGATATCGCCCTGTGTTTAGAGCGGGGCAGTGAGCGCGAGCCTGCCGCATTAGTAGACCATTTCGTACACGCGGGAGACTTCGATAAGGCCAGACAATACACAGCCGAGTCGGCACGAATGGCGGATAACAAACTGGCCTTTGAACATGCGGCGACACTCTATGATCAAGCGCTCAGCATTCATCGCCAGAGTGTCACAATCCCCGCGTCGGATGACGCTGTCGAGGAAGAAATCGAGCTGCTCATGGCCCTGGGTCAAGCACTCTCCAATAGTGGACGAACACATCAATCGGCAAAGATCTTCGTAGAAGCCGCTACTAAAGCGGACGATTCGCTCCGTAATGAGCTGCGAATGAAAGCCTGCATAAATCTGATTTTATCTGGAAGCCTCGAGCAAGGGTTAGACCTCTTAGGAGACATCCTGGGCGAGCTGAACATTCCTTTTCCACTCTCGTCTCAAGAGGCATTGCCGAGCCTCGGCAAAACTCGAAAAGCCATCGAGGAACGGGGGTATTCGACCCACATGAGGCTGGATATACCGGAGGAGACCGTTGAGGCCCAATATATCGACGCCTGCTGGACGGCAGCTGTCAGCTTGGGCATGATCGACTACGTTCGAGCGGCAGACTTCCAAGCGAGAGGGCTGCTTAAAGCGCTCGAATTCGGGGACCCATACCGACTAGCGCGATCCCTTGGCCTACAAAGCATGTACACCGGAGCCAGCGGCCCCAATGAGATCGATGCTGCACTCGATGTCGCGAATCGAGCTATGACCCTTGCTGAAACTGTTGATAAACCTCATGCGCTGGGTCTCGCCCACTACGGTCGCGGCGTCGGTCTTCTGCTTACAGGGCGCTGGGCTGAAGCCCAAGAAGCGTTGGAGTATGCAGCCGACGTATTTCGTGAAAGCTGCCAAGATGCGGCCTGGGAGCGGTCAACCACACATGTGATGCTCTTCTCGGCGATGGCGATGCGGGGAGATTTCAAGCCCATCGTCAGTCGAGTACCCGAATTACTTGAATGGGCAAAAGACCGAGGAAACGAATTCTTTGCGACCAGTATGCGCACAGGCTATCCCAGTTTAGCCTGGCTCTGCGGTGATGATCCCGATACAGCTGAACGAAATCGGTCTGACGCCATTCAGAGATGGAGTCATGATGATTACCAAATCCAACAATATTTTGGCTTGATGACGCAGGTCCATCTCTGTCTCTACAAGGGTGATTTCGAACTGGCTTTAGAACATGTCGCAGATGCGTGGGTTCCGCTTCGGCGTGCGATGATCGATCAAATTCACTTTGTCAAAAGTGACCTGCTCAGCCTAAGAGTCCGCGCGTCACTCGCCGCCCTCACAACAAGTAAACGGGTTCCAGAATTGAGTGAACGAATCGAGCGTGATCTTGAACGATTAAAGGAAAACCCAGCCCAGTGGGTCCGGGCACAGAGCTGTCTTTTCCAAGCGTGTCTAAACGAGTATCTAGGGCACGAAGACGCGGCAAAGATCGGCTACGCCAACGCGATCGACGCACTGGCTACCGCTGACCTCGGGGGTTATCTTGCTGCTGCAAAAATTCGCTATGGCTCACTCTTGGGCGGTGATGAAGGCCGCCAATGGCTCGATGCAGGGATTGACCAATTTAAGATGCAAGGCGTACGAAAGCCAAGCTTGATGACACGCTTATATGCACCTGGCTACACCGACTAAAGCACTCATATAAAGGAGAAAATACTGTGTCCTACCAACAGTTAACATCTCATTATCGGACGATATCTCATCTGGATAATGTTCTCGGTCTACTCCATTGGGACATGGCGACGATGATGCCAAAAGGGTCCGCTCAAGCCCGCTCCGCCGAGGCAACCACCCTCAAGTCCATCTGCCATGGTCTTAAGACGAAGCCAGACATTGAGGATTGGATCGACGCTGCAAAGGGCGAATCACTGGGCGATTGGGATAAGGCCAACCTCAGAGAAATCGAACGAGAATACAACCAGGCCAACGCACTGCCCACCGACCTCGTAGCAGCCATGAGTGATGCAATATCTGCCTGCGAAATTGCATGGCTGAAAGCGCGTCCAGCCAATGATTTCCAAAGCCTCTGCCCCTACCTTGAGCGCGTTTTTGAATTGGTTCGTGAACAGGCCCATGTTCTGTCAGATCGGTCAGGTCTGACTCAGTACGATGCCCTTTTAGACTTGTATGAACCGGGATATAGCAGCGCGCAATTAGATACGGTTTTTGCAGAACTGGAATCATTCCTGCCGAACCTTGTCGGAGAGATCATCGAACACCAAGAGCGCATGGGCCCCATCGTTAAACCAAGCGGCCCCTTCGACATTGAGATCCAAAAACAACTCGGCCGAGATCTGATGGATGCACTGGGATTTAATTTCGATCACGGCCGGTTAGACGTCAGTGCGCACCCTTTTTGCGGAGGAAGTCCTGACGATGTTCGGATTACAACCCGCTACACAGCGGACGACTTCATGCAAAGTATAATGGGCGTGATCCATGAAACAGGTCACGCGCTCTACGAACGAGGGCTCCCCAACAGTTTTCGGGGCCAACCTGTTGGCCGAGCCCGAAGTATGGGCATCCATGAGAGCCAATCCTTACTTATGGAAATGCAAGCGTGCAGAAGCCCAGAGTTCGTCTCTTATCTGGCCCCTAGATTGAGGGCTGCATTTGGCGCAACTGGCCCAGGCTGGTCAACGGGCGAGATGCTGCGGAGTTATCTTGAAGTTCGGCGTGGGCTCATCCGAGTGGATGCCGACGAGGCAACCTACCCACTTCATGTCATTCTACGCTATCGATTGGAAAAAGCTTTACTCAGCGGTGATCTGGCATTGGCGGACCTGCCGTCAGCCTGGAATGACGGAATGCGTGAGCTGGTGGGCATTGTACCCGAGACCGACACCAATGGATGCATGCAGGACATCCACTGGCATATGGGTTCCGTTGGTTACTTTCCAACATACACATTAGGCGCCTTGAATGCGGCCCAGCTCTTCGAGCAGGCGGTCACGGACATACCCTCAATTCCTGATGAAATTGGTCAAGGTAATTTTAGTGGGCTGGTCACTTGGGTCAGAGAGAGCGTTCATCAGAAAGGCTCTCTGTTGTCACCCAATGACTTGATGGTGTCGGCGACAGGTCGACCATTGGATCCATCTGTATTCAAGCGTCATATAAAACGACGCTATTTGGAGCAGTAATATGTCCATTAAAAACATCTTTTTCGACCTAGATGGAACCTTACTCGACTCAATTCCATTGATCGTCGAATCCATGAGACATGCCCTTGAGCAAGAGTTTGGATATTCACCTGACGATAAAACATTGGTTTCAGGCATTGGCACACCACTTATCGAACAGCTGAAAATCCATGGTGCAAAACACCTTGGTCGTCCGCTCACACAGGCTGAAGTGATGACATCGAGAGCCGTATATCATAACCACAATCTATCAAATCATGATGCGTCCATACGCGCGTTTGATGGAGTCGCCGATATAATCAGCACCTTGCAAGCTCGACAGATTCGACTGGGGATTGTCACCAGTAAACCTCAAAGTACGGCCCGACGAGGGCTGAGAATCTGCGGCTTAGAAGATGCTTTTGAATTCGTCATTGGATTCGATGATGTTGAACATCCGAAGCCGCACCCTGAACCGGTACTCAAGGCCGTCAGCCTCATGGATGCGAGTCCTGATGCCTGCTTGTTCATTGGGGATTCACCCCATGACATCTTGAGTGGGAAACGAGCAGGCTGCCTGACCGCAGCTGCGCTATGGGGCCCATTTGATGTCGCTGAACTCACTCTATGTGAACCAACGTATCTGATGAACTCAATGACGGATATTCTAACTTTAATCTGAGATGTTCTAGGCTCTCAGAGGTAGGCTTTCTACAGCCTTATCAAGCGAATTGCGATTGAATCGCAACCGCCCGTTCCGATGCAATGTTGAGTGCATCGGCGATATAGTTGAGAAGTTCTTTTTCTCGTCGATGCAGGACTAAATCCGAGAAGGCCATACTCGCAATTAATCCAAATATGCCCTCATTTTGGTCATCGACAGTTTGACCGAGCAGCTTGACGGCCTTCGACACAAGTTCGAGACGCGCTTCTCGCGAGTTAGCATAGCGTGCCGGCGATGACGCCGTATTAATTCTTGCTCGAACGATCTGTTCTTTGGATTGTGTCCAATCTAATTCCAAGAGTGTATCTTCGAACTCAATCTGCTCAAGGGCTGACATTCGATTGTCGGCATAAATCACCAAACAGAGCATATCGACCACAGCGTGCACCTGATTGGTGGTTAAATCGCGAAGATTGGCTCTCGTATTCGCGCGCGTGACCATAGTCGCCCAACTGCTCATCGGCCGTCCTCCCCGATTAAGTGTTTGCACTCTAGATCAAATACGGCGCTGGATCGAGGGGTCCGTTAGCGAAAGTTGCTGGCTTTATGAACTTTTCTTTTAAAGCGGTAATAAACAGGATTTTTGGCGAGACTCGATGTCATGGAAAGAGGGGGTATCGAACCGGTACTTAGGTTGACCGACTTTACTGATTTGTCCATCTCTGAACGAGGAGGATCCAAGGGGTTTACTGGTCTAGAAATAGTACATTTAAGCAGCTCAAAAGCGCCGTTAGACAGGCGCCTGTTATGGATACATAAATAAAAATCCAACAAAATGAACGAGGCTGGAATGAGTTCTCGTCTCAGCGCTGTTGACACAGATGAGACGCCGAGGACTTTATCTCCCCGAAGATCAAGCGATTCCCCCCGAACCAAGGCGTCTCAGGAATCTAACTGTCTTGTGGATAATGCTTTTGCATGACCACTCAGTCAGTTTTCCAGTGAATCCGGCCGCTTTTCCCCTCGTGCGGCCGGGTTCACATCCCCCTTCCACCCCAATTAACCTACGTCCGGTCTCCAGGTTTCACCCGTCGAGCATGCGATATGCTGAAAGTGGAGACCCGCCTGGTCAATATCAATTTGTCCAATGAGTATGGGCAGTACGAAGCGCCGCGGTCCACAACTGCCTGGGTTAAAAACCGCAATACCCCGATCGTGAGTCAACAGGGGTACATGACTGTGCCCGCAAACAACAAGTTGAGCCTGCATCGCAGACGCCAAGCTATGGATTGGGCTCTTTAATTTAGGTCCACGAACAGCAATATGTGTCAGCAACCAGCATGAGCGGACCACGCCTGCTGACTCGAAAAAAATTGTGACGACATCGGGTAAATCACACTTGACGGAGTCGATGTTTCCACGAACAGCAATCAATGGGGCAATCTTTTTCAACGGATCGAGCACGGACAGGGTACCGATGTCACCTGCATGAAGAATGAGGTCCGGTTGTTTTTCTTTAATGATTTCAATGGTGTTTGGATGGGGCTTTGAGTGGGTGTCCGCGACCACGATTACGCGGGTGTTTTTAGCCAGTTGTATTCGCTCTGTCGATGTAACTGGTTTGCGACCTTTCATCTGACCCACTCCTTTTGACCGAATCCACTGGAGTGGCTAGCACGGGTTTTGGGCGGGTTCAAGTAGAGGGTCTCTTTGCAACCAAACCGAGATCTGATGAACTGAATGGATGGTTTTGAAGGGCAGATGTCACCATCGGAAGCGGACGGCCATGACGCTTGATCATTGACCCGATACAATGAAGCATGGCATGCCATAGCTGTTATGAATGTGCTGGAGTCATGGTGAATCGCTTATATTCTGAATTCGATGGTTTGGTCGCAAACACGCCCATGCGGCAGCTCCAAAAATTAGTCCATCGGACGGATATTCGGGTTTGGGCCAAGCTAGAGGGGACTAATCTGGGTGGATCTGTAAAAGACAGGGCCGCTCTTGCTATGATTACAGCGGCGGAGCAAGCCGGACACCTGGATGGTGGCCGCCGACTCGTCGAAGCGACCAGTGGTAATACGGGCATTGCTCTGGCGATGATCGCCACTCTTAAAAAAAAGCCGATTACATTACTCTTGCCTGAATCAGCGACGCCCGAGCGTCGGGCGATCATGAAGGCCTATGGAGCCGAGGTCATCCTTGTCGAGGACGGCATTGTAGCAGCCCGCGATCGTGCACAAGAGATGCACGACGCCGGCACCCATTTTCAGCTGAATCAATTTGCAAATCCAGCCAATCCACAAATGCACTATGAGACCACCGGGCCCGAAGTCTGGGAGAATACTGGAGAGAAGGTGACTCATTTCGTCAGTTCGATGGGCACAACGGGCACAATCATGGGTACCTCGCGTTTTTTAAAAGAGAAAAACGACCAGATCAAGATCGTCGGAGTCCAGCCAGAAGACGGGTCTAAAATACCCGGCATCAGACGCTGGCCAACCGAATATTTACCCAAAATTTATGAACCGGAACGAGTCGATGAAATCATCGATGTCTCACGAGAAAAGGCGGAAGAGATGACCCGTCGTATGGCCATCGAGGAAGGTCTCTTTGTTGGCTTGTCATCCGGTGGGGCCTGCTTAGCTGCACTTCAAGTGGCACAGACCGCCCCGGCACAAAGCGAGATTGTTTTTATCGTGTGCGATCGGGGTGACAAATACCTATCTATCGAATCCCTGTTTCCGACCTGAGGAGTAAATCATGTCAACGGAAAGAACAACCGAAGGTATCGAGGCGGCCGTGTTTCGTCGTCTGAGGGACCATTTGCAACAGAATACAGATGTACAAAACATCGATCTGATGATTCTAGCCGACTTCTGTAGGAATTGTCTGTCAAAATGGTACGTGGCCGAGGCGTCTGATCGAGGCGTCGAATTGGACTATGAAGACGCGCGGGAGCTCATATACGGGATGCCGTACAGCCAATGGAAATCGGAGCACCAAACCCCGGCATCGCCGGAACAGCTGGCCGCTATGGACGCTCGCCGTTCGAGGTAACCGCCGCCAGCGCGTCATCGAGAATGGTGATATCAGCGCCGGGCTTAATCGCGTCACCGAGAATACGTCGCCATCGACGCCCCCCCGGTCGACCGTAGAACAACATGAGCATATGCCGGGTGACGGAATTGAGTCGGCCTCCACTAGCAAGCCAATCCGAAATGTAAGGCCGCATCGCACGAACAACCTCAAAAACAGTGGGTTCAGCCTCTGCCTGTTCGTCGTAGAAAACATGGTCTACTTCGGAGAAAAACATTGGGTTTTCATAGGCGGCGCGACCGATCATGACGGCGTCGACATGGCTTAAGTGATGACGCATTTCGGAGATGTTTGTGACGCCGCCATTGATCTCGATTCGAAGAGCATCCCGCTCTATTTTTAACCGGTAGACATCGTCGTATCTCAATGGCGGAATCGTCCGATTCTCTTTGGGGCTAAGGCCTTGAAGCCAAGCCTTACGTGCATGGACCGAGAATCGGTCTGCCCTTGATTTTGAGACCACGTCGACAAATCGGAGCATGTCTTCGTAGCGGTCCAAATCATCGATGCCAATTCTGTGTTTTACGGTGACCGGAATCGAGACAGCGGCTCGCATTTCAGCCACGGCGTCCGCAACCCGTTCTGGCTCAGCCATTAAGCACGCACCAAACCGACCTTTCTGAACCCGGTCACTGGGACACCCAACGTTTATGTTAACCTCATCATAACCGCAATCTGCAGCGATCATTGCACAGGTACGCAGAGCGCTTGGATCGTCACCCCCTAACTGCAGAGCAATCGGGTGTTCCACCTCGGAGTATCTGAGGTGGCGAGCTCGGTCACCGTGTAAGATCGCTCCGGTGGTGACCATTTCCGTATACAGGAGAGCGCGTTTAGAGATTTGCCGCATGAGGTAGCGAAAATGTCGATCCGTGCGCTTCATCATCGGTGCAACGCTGACTGGATTATTTTCGCCCCGATAGGGCACGGCTACCTGCTCCATGGCTAGTCTGCGTCAGTCGCTTGTAGGAACTTATTGATCAAGGGTCCATTGCCTTGAATCGCTGTTCGCTGCTGGTAAAAGCGCATGCCACGAGTCCCGCCAAGTTCTTCACCACCACCAGCACGGCCAGGACCGCCATGAAGGAGATGGGGTAACGCCATTCCAGGTGCGTAAGCCTGCTCGGCTATCTTTGCATCAGTGAGGACCACTCGCCCACTCCAAGGAGCAAGACCATCGATTGATTGGGCGAGAAAATCTCTTTCGTCGGCATAGACCGAGGCGACCAGACCTCCTTGACCTTTTTGAATCAATTCGCAGGCCATCTCAACCGAGCCATCGTAGGGTAAGATCGTTGATACGGGTCCAAAGACTTCCAGTTCATGAATGCTCTTTGCACTGGCGGAATCGCGTGCCTGAAGCACCAAGGGTGACAGAAAATACCCGCACTCGTCGGCAACTCCCTTGATGGCACCTCTGTCCAGACTGCCATAGACCAGATCTGCATCTTGCATCAATTCATGGATACCAGATTGAGCGCTCTTCAATTGAGTCGCTGTCGCCAAGGGGCCCATGTGGACACCATCGGCACCGGGATCGCCTACGGTGATTCGATCAAGTCGCTCAGCAATGTCTTCGACGAATTCATCCACTTTGTCCGATGGAACCAAGATACGTCTTGTCGCCGTGCATTTCTGACCGGCCTTCTGCGTCATTTCAAGGGCGACATCGCGAATGAAGGCATCGTAAGTCAAGTCCTTCGCACCGGGTGATAAGACGGTCGAATTCAAACTGTCTGCCTCGATGTTAAGAGCGGCCGCTGTTTGTAGAACGCGGGGATGTCGGCGAATTCGATCGGCCGTCTCAGCACCACCCGTAAACGCGACGACATCGGGCCACTCAATGTGATCGAGAAGGTCATAGGCACTGCCACAAACGAGGCTCAGTACACCGTCTGGGAGACTATCCACAGCCGAAAGCGCCCGGACCATGGCCCAAGTCATGTACGCGGTTGATGTAGCGGGCTTCGAAATGACTGGCATCCCAGCCAAAATCGCGCAAGCCGCTTTTTCAGCTAGCCCCCATGCCGGAAAATTAAACGCGTTGATGTGCACGGCCACACCAGGTTTAGAACTGAGAATGTGTTGACCCTGGAGACGTGCCCCCCCGATTTGAATCGGGTCGCCATCGATCAAAGTGCGGCGTTCACCGAGCGCGGCGCCTAACTTTGCGTAATACATGAGGGTCCCGGAGGCGCCATCGATGTCGAACTTTGCATCACCTCGGGTGTTTCCAGCATTAATTCGGCCGATGTCGATCAAGGCCTCTCGTTCAGCATGAATGGCCTTCGCCATGGCTTTCAAAAGTGCCCCTCGTTCGGCAAAGGTCATCTTGCGAAGGGCTTGACCACCAAGATCTCTTGCGTAATCGAATGCCTGACCGAGATTCAACCCCTCTGTCGACGCCAGCGCAACAACTTCTTCGGAGGTGGGATTATACAGACGGCTTCCGTCGCCCGCACCGTCTCGCCACTCACCCGCGATCCAGCTACTCAAACGTTGCATACTTTTCTCCATCATTGTCATTGCTACGGACACAGTGTGACCAAGTCTCTGAGGATAGTGTTACCAAGTCTCTGAGGCTTGAACCCTGTCGTAGTCTTGGACCGTGTCTATTTCTCGCCAATCTCCGTCGATTGGAACAACACCAAAATGCTCCTGATTGGCGATCGCATCATTGACGAGGTCGGTCAAATAAGCTTTTCGCAATGTGGGTGCATTAACATAAGGTTTGGAATCACCGCGCGCCAGGACATCGCGATACCGAGCCCAAAGGCGGGCGATCATGGCCCCATCGAATTTTGCTAAGCCGATAAACTCACCACATGCGCGCTCACCGCCCACTTCTTTACCGACACGGACGATGTGTCCATTTTCACGAATCTCACATAACTCGGCTTGTTCTATGGGGTGGTCTGTGCGGCCCTCATAGATTTTTTCCCAACCGAAATCTACAACGAGAGCATTGGGGAAAAAACTATTCATTAAAGCCTGGACGACGCCAGGGCCATAAACGATATCGCCATAACTGACGACCACGTCTCCAACCAATTCGGGTCCAGCGCAAAACAAGCTCATAAGGATGTTGTTGGTTTGATATTCAGGGTTCGCAACAATCCGAATATCTGGTGCTTGAATACAGCTGCGTTTATACCCGCCGATCACAACAATCTCATCAACTCCATTGGCGCGCAATGCATCGATTTGATGATGTAAAATCGGTTTACCATGGACTTCGACCATGCATTTTGGTCGGTCCGCAGTATGTGGTCTTAAACGAGTACCCATACCCGCCGCAATGATGATTGCCTTCATTCGCTACCCCCGTCAGGATGGCGTTCTACCCTGTCAAATCGTCCTAAACGAAAACATATGCCGAGCGTTGTCTGCCCAGCATACAGCATGTGTACCACTCCATAGGCCCATACGAATAGATCCATTCGATTGAATAACGCAAAAATCGGTAAACAAACCGGGTACTGAGAAATCAAGCGGGCGAGCATCAGGACGGGCCAGAGTGGGGTTTTTCTATTGTGAGCCTCAGCCACCGATTGGCCGTGGCGTTTTCGCTCTTGGCCCGTCGCATCTGCGTAGACGTCCGTTCGAACGAATTTAGTCAAGGACAGAGCCATGCCCAATAAGGCCAAAGTCGAGATGCCCACCCAATACGGATATACAGAGCCAGACTCAGCTTCAAGTGCCCATCGAACCGTCAACGCAGCGATGAGCAAAAACGCCTTGATTTCATCGATCAAGAAATCAAGTTCGCCGCCGACGGGCGATGACCGCCCTGTAACACGAGCAAGCTGTCCATCGGCACAGTCTAGAATATAGGCGAGCTCTACACCTAACACCCCAAGCCAAAGACCCAAATGACCAGGCAGTGCAATAAACGCGGCGACGGCCAAGAGCATAGGAACAATTGAAATAATCGTCACCTGATTGGGCGTGACCCTGGTCTTCGCCAAAGCGGCGACAAGGACAGCTGCAAGGGGTCTTGCTAAGTAAATGTTGAACATCGAGTCAGCGGGCTTAAGGCTGTTGCGATAAATCTTGGGAATTTCAGAAAGCAAAGGTCGTCCCATCAACAGAATCTCTCTGAGGTGTCGTACAGTGACTGGAAATATGATGCGAGGAAAATCTGCTCTGAAAACCAGATCTTAGGACCAAGAACTGGCCGTAGACGATTGGCCTTGATCCTGGTTTTACAATCGACTGTATTTTAGACTCGGTTTAAAACTGGCACCATAACGACAAAAGTTAATTATTTACAAGCACTTACATTAACCATTTTCTTGACGAAAAGTGAAATCAGTCGGACCTTTTATAGTGTACTTTTGTCGTTCTGGAGTAAGGGTGTGCGTACTCATAACCCGATGAGCAAAATACTTGCTCGCGCCTTTCATAGCATCTGGCTCATGCTACCGCTTATGGTACAGGCTCAAAACCTGCAGAATTTTGAGCCCAAACCAGGGCAGAATGGGATTGTTGTCTCATCGAGTTCAAAAACACTCGATGCGGGTCATCTTGTCCCATCTCTGACATTGAGTTTTGGTGATCAACCGGTTGTCTCACGAGATCCCAATGCAAATGTTAACGGAGTTTATGTCGATCGACAGACGGGTCTAGACTTGGGCGTCGTCTGGGGTGTGATGGATGGATTTGAGATCGGGCTGACAATGCCGATGGGTGATGTCCGTGGTCAAATGCTCAACGAGTCCGATAAGGAAGGCATCGCCGTCGGTGACCTGAGACTGTCGACGAAGGTGAACCTCATCGGTGCGGGTCGACGCGGTTTCGGCTTGGCTCTCTTGCTAAACGCGACCGCACCGACAGGCTCAGACGATCAACTTTATGGAAGTCGTGGGGCCACCATGAGTCCCGGTATAGTGGGTGATTTACGGTTAAGAGACATTCACTTAATAGCAAATATTTCTGCGCGTTTCCGCACCGAGACTCAGGCCTTTGAAAATCTCGAAATTGGTCACGAAGCTGTCTACAGCGGCGGTGCGATCATCGATTTAGACTGGCCCGGGTTAGCCATGGTCGCGGAGGTCTTTGGCTCAATGCCCCTACAGCCAAGCTTAGTCGATGACGCGAGTTTTCCCGTCGAAGCCTTGTTGGGTCTTCGCTTCGAGGCCTTTGGTGCCCACTTTACAATCGGGTCGGGGTTTGGTCTGAACCCTGATCGGGCAGTTCCGAACCATCGCCTTCTGTTCAGCATGTCTTATGACCATTGGACAAAATCCGACGCCCCAATCCAAGAGCCGGCGACAGAGTCAGATACGCCACAAACGATCTCCTCTGACAATGCGGTGACAGCTCAGCTGGACCCTGGTCCAAATCAGGATGAGGACGAAAACACAGTCCCAGCGACCCGGTCAAACCAAACAGGCGTAACACCAAGCACAGTGAATGGGCCTCTAGACCTTCTGACTCAGCTAATCTAATAGTATGGGGAGCCAATGTTTTAAACCCTTTTTCTCCTATCTTAGTAATAGATATCCTCTTTAAAAAATCAAAAACTGATAAAGAAGATGAAAATCTTGCTG
>MDTC01024011.1_pt1 | contig 17044 bp, 12 predicted proteins | sample 811181 | NCBI WGS metagenome assembly MDTC01 (sample SAMN05326644, study PRJNA326480) | marine metagenome | isolation source: seawater | place: Pacific Ocean: North | collected 2011 | reverse complement strand
TTTCACTCGGTCAAATTGATTCGGGTATAGCAGGTGGCACAGATAGTATTAGTGATACACCAGTTGTTTATCCTGAGGAATATCGTCACCTTCTAATGGATATTCATCGTGCCAGAACACCTGTAGATCGTATTAAGTCATTTTTAAAGATAAGGCCAAAACATTTTAAACCGCAATTTCCAGGTGTTACAGAGCCTCGTACTGGACTATCTATGGGTGAAAGTACAGAATTAATGGCAAAGACTTGGAATATTAGTCGCAAAAAACAGGATCAATTATCTTTCGATAGCCATTACAAGGCGGCAGCTGCTTATAATGAGGGTTGGTTTAATGATTTAGTAGTTCCTTTCAACGGAGTGGAAGAGGACAATAATATTCGTAGTGATACGACATTAGACAAACTTTCTACGCTTAAACCTGTTTTTGATAAAAGTAATAATGGAACTATGACCGCGGGAAATAGCACACCCCTGACTGATGGTGCTGCAGCAGTACTTCTAGCATCAGAAGAATGGGCTAAAGAAAAGAACTTACCAATATTGGCATATTTAACATTTGCCCAAGCTAGTGCAGTTAATTTTGTTGATGATGAAGGTTTATTAATGGCACCAGCTTACGCAGTTTCAGATATGCTAAAAAAAGCAAATCTTAAACTTCAAGATTTTGATTTTTATGAGATACATGAAGCTTTTGCCGCCCAAACATTAGCAACACTTGAATCATGGAAATCTGAAGATTTTTGTCGCAACAAGCTTGAGAGAAGTGAACCTATGGGATCTATTAATTTTGATAAACTCAATACTAAAGGTGGGAGTATTGCAATAGGCCACCCATTTGCAGCAACTGGTGCCAGAATTGTAGCAACAATGGCCAAATTACTTAATGAAAAAGGGTCAGGTCGCGGTCTAATTTCTGTTTGTACAGCAGGAGGAATGGGAGTTACTGCCATCATGGAAACCGAAAAATAATTTCACCTTCTAGATTCAAGACTTATTGCTTCGAAAGACAAATTTTTATAGGAGAATTGGTGTTTTTTTATTAAAGAATTAAACTTTTTCTTCCAATCAAAATGAATTCCTAGCTGCCTATCTTGTGGTGGTTTAATTTCAACTACCACGTCATAAAGATCATCAATTTTTCCAGGTAATTTTATATTCTGTGCATAATGAAAATTATCTGTAAGATTTAAATGAGGAGTAAGTTTTACTTTAAGGTGATTTCCGTTTGAATTTTTTATTATTGCAGTTACATCTAAATAAGGAATAAATCCACCATCAGGCGCCCCTTCAGGACTATCTTTAGACCAGTTTATTAACATTTCTATGTGAATATCAGTTTTATTTTCTTCAAGAAATTTATTTTCGGGAAAAATCTGATCTTTAGGAGCTGCTTCAAAAATTATTTTTATTCCGTTATCTAATTGCTCCTCCCCAAATATCATTTCAGCAGCATGGATAGATGCAAGAGGAAAAATTATTAAAATTAATGCTTTTAAAAAATAAAACATTAGTCTATCTCCGTTTACTTAAAATATTTCTAAGGACCTTGGAGTATTTCTTCTAAAAGATTTATTGCGTGCTTTAAATATGTTGTACCAAAAAGATTTAAATGGTTAAGCACATGATAGAGTTGATAAATTTTTAGTCTTTTTTGATAGCCTTGACGCAAGGGCCAACAAGACTCATAAGCTTCATAAAAAAATTTTCCAAAACCTCCAAACAACATCGTCATTGCTAAGTCAGTCTCTCTGTCTCCAAAATAAACTGCAGGATCAAATATTATAGGGCTCTCCATATAGCTACCCCAATTTCCAGACCAAAGGTCTCCATGAAGTAACGATGACTCAATCTTACTGGAGTCAAAAAACAAGGGTAATTTTTTTATGAGCATAGATCCGAGTTGCTGCAACTTCCCAGAATATCCATTGTCATAAGCTAATTTCAATTGATATTGAAGTCGATTTTCTCTAAAAAAATTTACCCAATCATTAGAATAATTATTTATTTGTGGGGTTAGCCCTATAGAATTATTTCGAAACCAACCAAAATTTTCAGAAGTCATTCTATGCAATTCAGCAAGTTGCTCGCCGAAAGATATCTCAATGACGTGGCTTGGTGATTCAATATCAATCCATTCGAGAGCTAGGTAGCTTTCAGTCTCTGTCTTTCCAAAACCAATAACTTCTGGAACTCTAATAGAATTTGTTTTAGAAATTTCTAATAACCCATCCACCTCTGCTGAATAAACTTCGTGTAAATTAACTGGACATGTCTTAATAAAAATATCCATATCATCATTACAGAGCTTCCAAGTTGAGCTAGTATTTCCGTCATTTTGACTTATAAGAATAGGGACGCCACTATAATTTAATTGATTTAAGATATTAGCCCAGTTAGGAATTTTCATTCTGAGTTATTGTAAATTTCATAAATGCGTTCAGCTTGACGACGAAGGGAAGTTCCTATTCCAGCTTCATCAAAAATTTTATTAATTTCTTCAAGCTGCGGTGCAGAAGGCCTCAAAAGTTGCTCAACATCTGTCATTGGTGCATCACATGCAATGCCCGTTAACTTTCTTGCAAGATAAGCATCTTTTTTATAATGATAAAGTTTTTCGCCAAGAGTCTTTGAACCTCTTATATTTAACTCATATACTCTGTCTAGATTTTTATAAATACTATTTAAATCACCAAAATGTTCTAATAAAGATATTGCAGTTTTTTTTCCAACACCTGGAACACCTTTTATGTTATCAACAGCATCTCCTGCAAGAGCAAGAAAATCTGCTATTTGCTCTGGCCAAACACCAAACGAGTCAATAATTTTTTCATAACTCAATTTACCTTTACCGGAAAAATCCCAAAAAATATCGTCTTTATTTAGCAATTGCGTAAGATCTTTATCCCGCGTCACGATTGTAGAAGGACGACCATTCTCTCGACCAATATGAACCAGTGTTCCAATTAAATCATCTGCTTCATATTTGGGACTGCTTTGCTCCATCACTCCTAGAGCTCTCACATATCTACGACACAACTCAAATTGCCTTTTAAGTTCTGGAGGAGCAGGTTCTCTATTTGCTTTATAATCTGGATAAATTTTAGTACGAAAGCAATCTGTCATGCTTTGATCAAATAATATTGCTATATATTTTGGTGATGCGTTTTCTAAAAAATCACCAATAAAACGGCAAAACCCATAAAATGCATTTATTGGATTACCATTTTCATCAACCATATCATCAGGCATTGAATAATGCGCACGAAAAACATAAACACTTGCATCAATTAAATATTGCACAGAAAAACTTTATTATAATTTAATAGACAAAAATCTGTTCTGAAATATTTCTTCATGAAAAAGCACTTAATTAATTTGTTCATTGAATAAATGATTACTTAGCCTTGCATGCAAAGGGCTTGATCGTGGAATGTGAGCTAATAAATAATGCATCTGATCAGCAAGAACTTGTCTTCCCTTAAGGTAAATATATTCTGCATAATTAGGCGTGAAAGGTATAGCAATAAGCTCCATCGTAGCCTGCTCAGGTGTGCGGCCACCCTTATAATTATTACAACGCCGACAAGCAGTAGCAACATTACTCCATGTATCATGCCCTCCCTGTGATACAGGGGTAATATGATCTCTTGTTAAAAATTTTGACATAAATTGTTTACCGCAATAAAGACATAGATTTGCATCGCGATTAAATAAAGTTCGATTATTTAAGGGTGGAGAATAATTGTTACGATTTTTAGTTAAGCTTTTGCTCGAACCATATGTAGCAATAATAGAATTTACGTCGACTCTACTGCGGTGCCCATCTTTAGAACTATAACCGCCTAAAACTGAATAAAGTAATGTGCCGCAGTCATATGCAACCTGATTTGAGTGGTAGAGACGTACTGCATTACGATAATCAATCCACTCTAAAGGCATTCCAGCAATATCCGTTCTTAATACCTGTTGCGAAATGTCAGATGCTATTTTGTTAATTATATAATTATCCTTCAAAATTATTTTTTGGTTTTTAGTTTATAGAGCTTTCAAAACCTCATCTAATGTTTCTTTAGCATCACCAAATAACATACGAGTATTTTCTTTGAAAAAAAGTGGATTTTGAACACCGGCGTACCCAGTGGCCATGCTTCGTTTAAGAACAATTGATGTTTTACCATTCCAACATTCTAATACTGGCATTCCAGCTATTGGACTGTCAGGATCAGTTAATGCTGACGGGTTAACAATATCATTTGCACCAATTATTACTGAAACATCAACATCTGGAAAATCGTCATTTATTTCATCCATTTCAAAAACGATGTCATATGGCACTTTTGCCTCTGCTAATAAAACGTTCATATGTCCTGGCATTCGGCCTGCCACAGGATGAATACCAAATCTAACATTAATATTTTTAGCACGAAGAGTCTTTGTTATTTCATAAACAGTATGTTGAGCCTGTGCAACAGCCATACCATAACCAGGAATAATCATGACATTTTTTGCATTCTTTAATAAATTAGCAGCTTCATGAACATCAATAGGATCAACATCGCCCTGATCTTTATCACTGCCAGCTGTTGTACTGCTTCCGCTTGTTCCAAAACCTCCGGCTATAACTGCAATAAATTTGCGATTCATGGCTTTACACATTATATAACTCAAAATTGCCCCACTTGATCCAACTAGAGCACCTGTAACAATTAATAAATCATTGCCAAGCATAAAACCTGTTGCAGAAGCAGCCCAACCTGAATAACTATTCAACATAGAAACCACAACTGGCATATCAGCACCGCCTATGGCCATTACCATGTGGATACCAAGTAGTAATGCAATGACTGTCATAACAACTAAAGGCTGTAGTCCACCTCCAATTGCAGACTGATTGATAAATTTAAAACAAAATAATATTGTGCCAAATAATAAAATTAGATTAAGAACATGCCGGCCTGGCAAGGTAAGTGGTTTTCCACTTATTCGTCCTGATAATTTACCAAACGCAATTATTGAGCCTGAAAAAGTAACTGCTCCAATGAATATACCTATGTAGGTCTCTACATCATGAATAGTCAATTCAACACCAGTAAAATGCAACAACCTATTAGGATCCAAGAAGCTCGCAAACCCAACAGCAACAGCTGCTGCACCAACTAAGCTGTGTAAAACAGCAACAAGTTCTGGCATTTGAGTCATTTGTACACGGCGTGCCAAAATAACGCCTACAGTTCCGCCAAGTACCAATGCTGCGATTAAGATTTCAAAATGTCTTTCTACAACACCAAGAACTGTTGCTAGAAGAGCAATTGTCATACCAGCAATGCCATACCAATTACCACGACGAGCAGTTTCTTGATTAGATAGACCGCCTAGCGCAAGAATAAAAAGTATTATTGCTATGATATATGACATTGTAACTATACCTTGACTCATCATTTCATCCTCACTTACGGAACATTTCAAGCATGCGGTGTGTAACAGCAAATCCACCAGCTATATTAATACTTGTCAAAAGCACAGTTACACCGGCAATCCACATAATCGTCTCATTAACTGAACTAATTTGCAGTAAAGCTCCAATAACAATAATACTTGATATTGCATTTGTTACACTCATCAGCGGTGTATGTAATGATGGTGAAACATTCCAGATCACCATATAACCAACAAAGCAAGCTAAGACAAAAACCCTAAAATGCGACATGAAGGATTCTGGAGAAACGGCACCTAAACCTAGTAAGGCAAGGCCGCTCACAATCATCGCAATTATTGGACCTACAAAAGATAGTTTTTCTTCAACAACTTCTATCTTTGCAATGGCTTCAACTTTCTTAGGTGCTACTGAAATTTTTGGAGCTGGTGGTGGAAAAGTAACTGCGCCATCTTTACAAATTGTAGCGCCTCTAACGATTTCGTCATCAAAATTATTAATAATCTGACCATCTTTTCCAGGTGTCATATCAACTAATAAATGACGTAAGTTGGTTGCATATAACTGACTTGATTGCGTAGCCATCCTGCTTGGTAAATCAGTATAACCAATTATAGAAACACCATTTTCTGCTTGGATTACTTTATCGGCTTCAGTTAATTCACAATTACCACCTTGCTCAGCTGCAAGATCAATAACTACACTGCCATCCTTCATTGAATGAACCATATCAGCGAGAATTAACTTTGGAGCAGGCTTGCCGGGTATCAAGGCAGTTGTGATGATGATATCAACTTCTTTAGCTTGCTCTCTAAATAATGCCATTTCAGCATCAATAAATTCTTTACTCATTGTTTTAGCATAGCCACCCTCACCTGAGCCATCTTCATCATCTTCGAAATCAAGCATAAGGAATTCAGCATCCATGCTTTCTACTTGCTCTTTAACTTCGGGCCTGGTATCAAATGCACGAACTATTGCTCCCATACTTCTGGCTGCACCTATGGCTGCAAGACCCGCAACGCCCGCTCCAATAACCATAACTATGGCTGGCGGGACCTTACCTGCGGCCGTTATTTGCCCTGTAAAGAATCGCCCAAAATGTTGAGCAGCTTCAATGATCGCTCGATAACCAGCAATATTTGCCATGGAACTAAGTGCGTCCATCTTTTGAGCTCGCGATATTCTCGGTACGCTATCCATCGCAATAGCAGTTACGCCTCGATCTGTTAGTTCTTTTAAAAGATCAGGATTTTGTGCAGGCCAGATAAAACTAATTAATGTTTGTCCAGCATGCAGCTTACTTGTCTCAGAACTCTCTGGAGCTCTTACTTTTAGAATTATTTGGGATTTTGACCAAATATCATTACTGGATGCAATCTTACAACCTGCCTCTTTGTAAGAATCATCTGAAAAATTAGCAGCTGCACCGGCTTGCGATTCAATTACAACTTCATAACCAATTTTAATAAGTTGAGTCGCAACATCTGGTGTTGTTGCAACACGCTGCTCTCCATGATGAATCTCTTTTGGAATCCCGATTTTCATATAATTTTCTCCAATTTCAATTAGGAATTCTAACGGAGGTAAGCAGCAGGTACAAAGAAACTCTGCGATTATTTTTCGAAAATTAGCTTTTATAAGCTCGCAAATGTTAATTAAGCGGCATACCATGTAGAAAATAATTTTTCTTTGATAATTCTAAAGATTGTGACTAGAAAATCCATACTTAAAATTGCAATTGATATTCCATTATCACGCGTATTTGATTACCAGGCTCCTTCATCAGGGCCATTACCTTCTCCTGGTCAACGCGTTTTAGTGCCGTTTGGGAAACATAAAAGAATAGGCATGATAATGGAATATTCAAACCATTCTGAAATACCAAAAGAAAAGCTTAAAGAATGTCTCGAAATCCTTGATACCAAACCAATACTCTCTGAAGAAAATCTCTGGCTGATCAGATTTACAAGCAATTATTATCATCATCCAATTGGTGAAGTTGTCTTTACTGCGATTCCAAGCTTATTGCGCAAAGGTCACCCTTTAAGCCCTCTCATTGAAAAGTATGTCATTAATGAAAAGATTCCTTCTAAAGATATCCTTAAATTAAAAAAACGCGCGCCCAAACAAGCAAGGTTGTTTGAAATACTGCATGATGCTGGTAATGATGGGTTAGATACCAAACAATTAAATGAGAAATTTCCAAATTGGCGAAATATAAGAAAAGGTTTGATTGAAAAAAATCTTATATCTTTAATTAAATGTCAGAAAAAGGAATCTTTTGAAAAAGTAGAAGTAGCTGATAAATCTGGTCCTATCCTTAACAAGGACCAAGAAGATGTTTTATCTAATCTGCGTCTAAAAAATAGTTTTGGTGTTTATCTATTAGATGGGATTACAGGAAGCGGCAAAACAGAAGTTTATTTGCAACGAATACAAGACATTCTTGATCGTGGAAGACAGGTACTTATTTTGGTTCCTGAGATTGGCCTAACACCGCAGCTCATCAGAAGATTAACAAATCGCTTAGGTATTACACCTGCCTTACTTCATTCTGGGTTAAATGATAAAAAAAGACTTAGAGCATGGAGATCAGCTAGATCAGGTGCATTGCAACTTGTTGTTGGAACACGCTCAGCAGTTTTTACTCCTATGAAAAAACTTGGACTAATTATTGTAGATGAAGAGCATGATCAATCTTTCAAGCAACAAGAAGGATTACGTTATTCAGCTAGAGATCTTGCTATAGCAAGAGCGAAGAATAAAAATATTCCAATTATATTAGGTAGTGCCACTCCCTCATTTGAAATACTTCAACATTGTAGGAATGGAGCTTATAAACATTTGTTACTACCGAAGCGTGCAGGTAATGCAATTCCGCCTGTTATTAGCTTGATAGATATATCACGTTCGCCAACAAAAGATGGTATTAGTGAGCCTTTGTATAGTGCTATTCAGCAGACTCTAAATGATAAGGCACAAGTCTTAATTTTTTTAAACCGTCGAGGTTTCGCTCCGACATTAATTTGTAAAGTATGTGGAAATATTGCTTGTTGTAAACGATGTGATTCTAGGCTAACCGTCCATCTAAATAGCCAACAGCTAAGATGTCATCATTGCGGTGAAAACCGACAATTAATTAATAAATGTGAAAAGTGTGGTGAAACAGTCAAACCTTTAGGCGAGGGAACTCAAAGACTTGAAAAGGCTCTTAGAGAGCGTTTTCCAAATGCAATAGTGAAACGAGTTGATAGCGATACAACACAAGTAAAGGGGTCATTGGAAAAAGTAATTCAGAGTGCAAGTTCAGGTGAAGCAGATATTTTAGTTGGTACACAAATGCTTTCAAAAGGACATCATTTTCCGGCCCTTAAGTTAGTCGGCATTGTTAATGCTGATCAAGGTTTATTTGGAACAGATTTTCGCTGCGAAGAACGCATGGCACAGTCAATTATTCAAGTTGCTGGCCGTGCTGGTCGTGCTGGCCGTGCTGGAAAGGTTCTTATTCAAACAGCATTTCCTAATAACAATTTTTGGCACACCTTATTTAATGGTGGGTACAAAAAAATTGCTGAGATTGGTCTTGATGAGAGAAAAAATACTAGCTGGCCACCTTTTACTTATCTTGCCTTAATACGTTCCTCTGCATTTCAATACTCCGATGCTTATAGTTTCTTAAATAAACTAAAAATACATTTGAGTAAGAATAAAAATTTGAAGCTAAAGATTTTAGGACCAGTCGAAGCACCAATGGCTCGTAAAGCAGGTCGCCATAGAGCTCAACTTTTATTACAAAGCATTGATCGCCAAACCTTACATCACTCTTTAGATACAGTAAGGATAAAAATGGAAAGTGATACTTTGAGTCGAAAAACGCGTTGGTCAATTGATGTAGACCCTATTGAACTTTTATAACTAAGTCTATACAGCTGGTTATATCCTAGTAGAATCATTAATTCACTCATAAATTTGAAATAAAATGAAAAAAATTATTACTGAATTAGTTCAACAATCACTAAAAGAGCTCCCTTATTTTTCAAAAACTTGTTTAGATTTGTCTGTCAAATCTACAGTTGAGCGTACACGTAATACTGAACATGGTGACTTTGCTTGTAACATTGCAATGCAAATTTCGAGTCACGTAGATAAAAAACCAAGAGAAGTAGCAAATGATATCGTTGAAAACCTAAATATAATTAACAAAATCTTAAGAGTTGAAATCGCTGGTCCAGGATTTATAAATTTTTATTTGAGTGAGCAAGCATTTCAAGAAGAGTTGGTTTCCATCCTTGAAAAGGGAACAAAATATGGCTTTCAAAAAAAGAATAAGCCTGAAAAAATATTATTGGAATTCATATCTGCAAACCCCACTGGACCTTTGCATGTAGGTCACGGGCGACATGCGGCATATGGTGCGTCTGTTGGTAACCTTTTAGAAGCTGCAGGATACCAGGTGTATAGAGAGTATTATATTAATGATGCAGGTAGGCAAATAGACATTCTTGGGGTAAGTACTTGGATTCGATGGCTACAGTCAATTGATATTAATGTTGCATTTCCTGTTGGAGGATATCGTGGTGATTATGTAAAAAATATAATTAAAGATATTGATGCAAATTATTTTGGAATACCAACTTTAAAAAATATATTAAAGGATATGCCAAATGATGCGCCAGAGGGTGATGTAGACACATACATTGATGCCTTAATAAAAAAAGCAAAAGAAATTTTAGGAAATAATAATTTTGATCAAATTTGCAATCATGCTCTCAATGTAATTCGAAAAGATATAAAAGATGATTTAGAGGAATTTGGTGTCTCATTCGATAATTGGTTTTCTGAGAGAAGCCTGGAAGAGACTGGTAAGGTTGATGAAGCAATTAACATACTTAGAAAGAAAGGTATGCTATACGAAAAAGACGGAGCAACATGGTTTTCATCAACTAAGTATGGAGATGATAAGGATCGCGTTGTAATTAGAGCAAATGGTATGAAAACTTACTTTGCTTCTGATATCGCTTATCACTTTGAAAAACGCAAGCGTGGCTTCGATCATTTAATAAATATTCTTGGTTCAGATCATCATGGCTATATAAGTAGACTTCAAGCTGGTCTTGATGTGATGGGATATCTTGGTAGTGATTTAGAAGTTCAGCTTGTTCAATTTGTATCTCTTTATCGTAATGGAGAAAAAATGCAAATGTCCACCCGCTCCGGTCAGTTTGATACATTGCGTCAACTTCGTACTGAAGTTGGAAATGATGCAGCACGTTTTTATTATGTTATGCGTTCAAATGAACAACATTTAGATTTTGATCTTGATATTGCCATGTCTCAATCAAATGATAATCCAGTTTTCTATATTCAATATGCTCATGCTCGTATATCTACAGTATTTAGAAAAGCTGAAGAATTGGATATGAAATGGAATAATAAGAAAATTCAAAATCTTTCAATGCTCAATAATGAGCATGAAAAGCTAATCATGTCAGCATTAAGTCAATTTCCTGAAATTATCGAACTTGCCGCGAAAAATCGCTCTCCTCAGATATTGGTCCGTTATTTACTTGACCTAGTGAGTAATTTTCACTCATTTTATAATGCTCACAAAGTTTTAGTAGATGATGAACATCTTCGAAATGCAAGATTAACATTGTATGCAGCTATTAAATGTGTTGTTGCAAATGGTTTAGACATTCTGGGTGTTTCTGCACCGGAAAAAATGTAATTTAATTTTTACTAAAATATGAATCGTTATAAAAAAAAGAAACAATACCCAGGTTGGGTTTGGATGTTTATTGGTTTAATTATTGGGCTTTCTTTAACTTTTTTAATTTACATCGAAGAAAATAATTCTTTAAAAAAAATTAATACTTTAAAGAACTCTAGTGTAGAAATTAAAAATCCAGAAGAAAAAGAATCAAAATTAGTAAAAGACCAAGAGATATTATCTGAAAATCGATTTGATTTTTATGAAATGCTTCCTGCATTTGAAATGACTATTGTAGATGAAAATTCATCACGAAATATTGATGTAGAGTTAACAAAAATAAATGAGCCAGGAATTTATCTTTTACAAGCAGGGGCTTTTTCAACAGTTCTTGATGCTAGTCGAAGAAGTGCCGAACTCAAACTTCATGGAATAAATTCAAATATTCAGTTTGCAGAAATAAATAATAGGAAATATTTTAGGGTATACATTGGTCCAATCAAAGATCTTGAGGAACTTAATAATTTAAGAGAAATTCTTTGGAAAGCTGAAATTGAAGTTATGCGCATCAAGATTGGTGATTAATTAATATTACTCATCATTCCCAGCTGATTTGAAATCTATATCCAATGACCTTAGTTTTCTGTAAAGATGTGTTCTTTCTATACCAACACGCTTTGCAAGTTGTCCAACTTTTCCTTCACATAACACAAGTTGTTGTTGTAGATAAGAGCGTTCAAATTTTTCACGCGCTTGTCGCAATGGAAGCGACAAGAGGTCTTGCTTCACAAGTGGCTCTTCATTGGATATAGCATTACTAACTTCAATTTCTACTTCTTCTAATGTTATGTCATCCTCATTTCCCGATAATAATAATAAACGGACAAGATGCTTTAATTCACGAACATTATCAGGCCATGGATAGTTACGAAGTCGGTTTTGAGCTGCAACACTAAAGCGACGAAAAGTTAATTGCTCTGCATCCACCAATTTGTCAACATAATAACTTAGTAAGTCTGGGACATCCTCCGAGTACTCACGAAGCGGTGGAACTCTGAGATTAAATGTATTTATCTTTGAAACGAGATCCTTTCGTAAATTACCATTATCTAAATATCGCTCATACTTTGAATTAACAGTTGCAATAATTCTTGTATTAAGTTTTACAAACTTAATTCCATTCACACGTATAAATTGTTCTTCTTCAATGGCTCCCAATAGAGTTTTTTGGACTTTATCATCAAGATCTGAGATTTCATCGATTACAAGGGTTCCACCATTTGCACTTTCCAAATAGCCAATGGATTTATCGCCATTATTCTCGTTACCAAAAAGTTTTTCTTCAGCGTTATCCTCAGTAAGGGACGCCGCCGTGACATTTATGATTGGCCCATTTGAGCGTTTACTTAATGCATGCATGTAACGTGCAAAAGCGCCGCGACCTGTTCCTGGTTCTCCTATTATCAGTACGGCTCCATCATGACTGGCATATTGCTGCAAACGCTCGCGAAGGGAATTCATAAGCTTGCTTTTGCCTACCGGAGCAAGCGAAGAAGGTGAAATATTTTTAGTCGCGTTTGAGATTATCCCAGTAGAATTTAAGGCAGCCTCGACTGTTCTGAGTAACTTCGCAAGTGAAAGTGGTTTTTCCACAAAATCAAAAGCACCTAGTCTTGTTGCTTCAACAGCTGTATCGACAGTTCCATGACCAGACATAATCACCACAGGACAATTGAGATAGCCCTTATCAGACCATTCCCTTAATAAAGTTATGCCATCAGTATCAGGCATCCATATATCGAGTAAAATTAGATCAAATTTTCTGTTTTTATGTGCATTTCGAGCTTCACTCGCATCTGCAGCAACTGTGACTTGGTAACCTTCATCACTAAGAATGTCCTGTATTGATGCTCTAATATCTGCTTCATCATCTACAACTAATACGTGAGGATTATTCATACTTGTCCTCTCCTGGTTTCAGATCGACCCGGTATTTTTGCAATCATTTGCTCTCTGGAAGACTCATTCAATGGCAAATATATATTTATCATTGCTCCACCATCACTTCTATTTTTGGCACGAATTGTACCAATGTGCTCTTCTACTAATTTTTTAACAATTGCAAGGCCTAAGCCAGTTCCTTTTGGTTTAGTTGTAACGTATGGATCAAAAATCTGATTTACTGATTCTGTTTTAAATCCTGGGCCATTATCTTCTACCCGAATCTGGATCATTTTTATATCATCTATTTCAGCTGGTCCAATTTGAACATCAATTTGACCACCAGTAGTCCCCTCTAATGCCTCAACAGCGTTGCGAATAAGATTATGAAAGATTTGACGGACTCGCCCTACATCACCCTCAACTAAAGAAATTGCTGAGTCTGATGTTAACGAAATTGAAACCTCATTTTCCTGAGCTCTATACAAATCTATTATTTCGTTCGCCAACTTATCAATGTCAAAAGAACTGAATTCCATATCAGGTGCTCTAGCGTAATCGCTAAACGCATTAACCATTTCCTTCATTGCCTCAACTTGTTGAACAATTGTATGCGTAGCACGATCAAGTATTTGTGCCTCTTGTTTATCCATAGAGCTTAAATATTTACGACGCATGCGCTCTGCAGATAATTGGATTGGTGTTAATGGATTTTTAATTTCATGCGCTAGTCTTCGAGCTACTTCACCCCATGCAGCATCTCGCTGCGCTTGCAGCAATGCTGTAATGTCATCAAATACAATTACAAATCCTGCTTTATTGTTCTCATCATTAGGCAATGTAATGCAAGCACACGTTAATATACGTCTGCCTATTTCTTCACGTAATACAATTTGCTCGCGCCATTCAGTTTCACCAGCATCAAGATGACTACAAACTATATCTACAAATTGCTCCATAAGGGGCTGATCTTTTGCAGCTTTTTTAATTAACGTTCCAACCTTTTTTTCAAGATTGATACCTAGAATTGCACTAGAAGCTTGATTAGCTGTACGAATTTTTAAATCTGATTCTAAAGCAATTACCCCTGTTGATAATCTGGCTAAAATAACTTCAAGGTTCGTTCGTTCTGCTTCAATTAAAGCCTGACTTAAAGCTGCTTCATGGCGTGCTGTAGCAAGTCTTTGAGTCATATCATTGAATGATTTTACTAAAAATCCGATTTCATCGCGTGACGGCGTTGGCAAACGAGTATCAAAATTTCCCATTGCGACAGCTCGAGTACCAGCCACCAAATCTTGGATCGGAGCAACTAGTCTACGTGATAAAACAAATGCTCCGTAAAGTGCTGCCAACAGACTTAACAACAAAACAAAAGTTAGCGTAATAGTTAGTAAATCTTTCAAATCTTCACGAAAAAAAACAAGTTGCTGGTATTCAGAAAATGAATTTTCAACGCTACTAATCATTTCACCGAGACGCTCATCAACCGGAAAATGAGCTTGAATAACTCTGGTCTTAAGAGCTTGGTTGCCTCGATAAGTAAATGAAATTGCAGTCCGTATCTCAGAACTACCTGTATTTAGTGGCTCCAAACTTACGAAAGGTCTATTTTGCTGTATTTGTAAAGAAACTTCCTCACTTAGTGGCTTTGGAAAAGTTGCAGTTGCAGAATTTGAGCTTGTTGCTAAAATTCTGTTGTTATCACCATACAAAGTCATTTCGCTGGCTCCGCTCTCTCTTCTCATCATACTTAGTTCAAATATCACCTGCCTATCGGGTAAAACTGCTAATTTTTGAGATATTTGTATTGTTGCATACAAATGTTGGCGTTTTCGAAATTCAATTGCTGCCTGGCTCAGTTTTATTGCGTTCTCAAGACCCTCCTCAACTTGGACATTAAACCAACTATCAATTCCACGATTAATAAATTGAATTGAAAAATAAAACACTACAATTAAAGGAAGAACTGCAAGGCCAACCAACATTCCTACCATACGTGCTTTTAGTTTTGCGCCGGGCACATTAGCGCGATAATCCCGCAATAACCTCCAAAGATTCGCGATTAAAAGAAAGAGAAGAATGAGGCCGCCAGCAACATTAATTATCAAAATAATATCTTGCAGACGATCAAAATCATCAGATCGTTGTACAGTTTGAGTAAGTAAAAATAATGCTGATAAAATTAAAGCAACACTAGCAATACTCATTAAAGCAAAAATAATTCGTTTTAGCGTTCGAGCTGCCATTCGTACCATTCACTTTGCAGTTGCCACTGGCCACGCCAGAAAAACAATAGCCTCAATGACGCTGGATATTGTTGCGTATTAAGCATCGCTCTCAAACGGACTCGGTATGGTTTCTCAGCAATCAATAATGCGTCATCAATAATTGGAAGGTTTTGAACTCGACCAAGTCTATTCAGTGCTGAGTAAAGTGTTGAAAAACTATCTTGATCGCCACTATTGAGGTTTCTCACAATATAGCGTTGACTTAGCGGTCTATACTCAAGCGCGTATCGGATAGCTAATTCCGCGTCTACATTATCAACAAAAAAACGCCGCACACGAATAACTTGTATTTGCATTTCAATGGTTAATGTCACACCACTTTCCAATGCAGCTAGAGCTTCACTGCTCAGAACGAGCTGCAAACGAGAATCTAATGTATGAACTTCATTTACTAGCTCAGTTCCAGCAGAGCGAACCTCAAAGTATCCCTCACGCTCAGCAGTATCATCAGCAAGACAATTTCCAAAAATAAAAGCTGCTATAAATGCTGCATAGCAAATCTGTTTTTTAAAAAAACTTGTTGAAAATAAATTGAACATTTATACCTTATTACCTAATTTTTTCTTTTTGAATTGCGACATAATAAAAACCATCCATATCTGCTGAACCTGGCAGAATCTGAAAACCGCAATTCTTTTTTATTATTAAATCGCGGATGTTGTTATTTAGCAACAAATCATTTTCAAAAGCATTGCTATGGTTTTTAAAAAAAGTACCGGCTACCTCATCATTTTCTTTAGCAAAAACTGAACAGGTCACATATAACAATATACCGCCAGGCAACAGTAAATCCCAAAGTTTATTCAATAAGTTAAGCTGAATAACTGCAAGCTTATCAAGATCGCTCGCTCGTCTTAATGTTTTTATATCAGGATGACGTCTAATGACCCCTGAAGCTGAACATGGAGCGTCAAGAAGAATTCCATCAAATTTAACACCATCCCACCAATCTTCCGGCTTTGAGGCATCAGCCTCTAAAATTGTTGCAGTTTTACCGATTCTAATAAAATTCTCACTTATGCTTGAAAGACGCGATTTATTGCTATCAATAGAGACTAAATCTAAGTCATTTCCACCAATTTCCAAAATATGACTGCTTTTTCCACCTGGCGCAGCACAAGCATCCAAAACACGATTTTTTCCATCTTTTAAAAGCCAGTGCGCTGCAATTTGTGCAGCCGCATCTTGAACTGAAACCTCACCTGAATTAAAACTTGGCAGTTTACTTATTGGCTGTGGCTGAGTTAAACAAACTGCATTATCAAAGCCTTGTACCTTATTGGATTCAATATTTACTGATCTTAATTTCTCAATATATTGATCTACAGTACACTTTGATGAATTAACTCTTAACCACATGGGTGCGCGCTTATTATTGGCTTTCAAAATTTCTTGCCAATTATGAGGCCAATCTTTTTTAATAAGCTCAATCATCCAGGATGGATGGTTCCACGTGGCTTGTTCATCTTCGATTTCAAGCTTACGTATATTTTCACGCTCAAACCTTCTCAAGCACGCATTTAATAAACCTGCCAGTTCTTTACGTTTTAGCTTTTTAGCTGCTTCGACAGTTTCTGAGACCACAACATAATTAGGAATGTTTAACTTATAAAGTTGATAAAGACCAACTCCAAGCAAAGAATTTATGATTCGATCACGCTTACGA
>MDTC01225114.1_pt1 | contig 17049 bp, 9 predicted proteins | sample 811181 | NCBI WGS metagenome assembly MDTC01 (sample SAMN05326644, study PRJNA326480) | marine metagenome | isolation source: seawater | place: Pacific Ocean: North | collected 2011 | reverse complement strand
TTTGCAGCTCGGGGAATAATAACAGTTGCGGAATACAGCTTTCAGTATCATACGAGAAGGATAGCGGTTTCGCCACAATAAATACTGCCGCATACAACGCGAGCACACCTACAGCAATACCACCACTCAAGGCGTATACCCATTTTGGTGTATGTTTTAGTGTAAGGAATGTTTGTGTTATAAAAAAGCGCTTACGCTTCACTTCTTTATACTAACATATATCAAAACCCCACTCTATAGTGAGTGGGGTTTTAGTAATGCACACGAAGGGCTTACTCTTCAGTGTAGTTGTTAATTGCTTCAGAAACACGGCTATCTGGTTTTAGGTTTTCCCAGAAAAGCACTTGCTGAGCGCTAATTTGCATTTCATCTTGTGGGCCGTGGAGCTCGTTACCAAGCTTGATAAGCTGGACGTTGCTATCAGTTGCAGCCGCATCGGCTTCTTCGCCAGACTGGATTTCACTATCTACTTGTAGGTAGTAAATATCCGTGAGTTCTAGGTAGTCACCGGTAGCGTTTTGCAACTTACCAAAGTATACCTGACCATTGGTAAGAAATACTGCTTGGTATTCATCCTTGTTAATACTTGCGTTCGCACCAATACCGCCAAGCACCATAATGGTTGACCAGGCAAGAAGTGCAACAAGAACAACACTTGCAATAACAACACCAATTATACCCTTTGTTGATTTCTTTTTAGCCGCCGGCTTGTGTAGTGCTGGACCAGCAGCGTGACTAGGGCGCTCGGCGCCTTGCTTATACTCCATTCAACTCCCCTCCAAATGTGTGTTGATTAGGTTAATGGTTAAATTATAGCAAAACGCTTACGCCATGCAAAGGTTTTTGGATGCAAAAACGCTGTGGATTACTCGACAATGAAGTAGTCGAAGGTGTAGGTTGTGTTTGGCGCAAGAGTCTGTGCAGTACTTAACGAGAAGCCAGAGAGCGACTTAGCGCCTGGGTACACTCGAGCACTTACACTGGCATCATCTTGTCCCGAGATAATAACGCGAGGTGATTTTCCGTATTGGTGACTAAAGACGAGGTCAGCCAGTGAACCGGCCGTAACTCCAGATCCGGTAGTAACAGTGATAGTACCAGCAGTGTCGTTTCCGTCAACTACTACAGTCGCACCTGCGCCCGCCGCGCTGCCAACAGCATAGTTAGGCGCACCACCCCCGGTAACAATGTGTCCATTCACTACTATGGCACTATTAAAGGTTGCTGCACCGGTCACCGTAAGTCCGCTTGTTACATTCACCGTTGCGAACTCGGCCGACTGCGCTTGGAGGAAGTTACTGGTTACTGGTGACCAGTACATAAGGTTTACGAATACTTCTATTGAACCTTGTCCGACACCGTTGAAGGTTTCCACCGCGGTTCCGACAATCATACCAGCGTTTGTTGCTTTCTTACCAACACCGGCAACAGATGAAATGGTAATCTTGTCACCGATTGCAATTGCCCCACCTTCACCATTTACCTTTACTGGCACACGACCCGTAAGGGCAATCGGGTATCCTTCTGGAACTTGTTCAGTACCCAATGTCTGCGCCGGTTCAGTTGATACAACGCCCATAAGTTTTTCTCGACCAGCCGCCGTTGCTCGTGTTACTGCAGTCGGCGCAGTCCCAGCGGCCATAACAATCTCAGCTGGCGCTAAATTGTCCGTTGAGGCATAGTTTTCGGCAAGGTCTGAGTTATTGGTGCTACAGCTCGCCTGAGTGATGATACCACCCTCTATACGTGGCGCACCAAGTGTTTGATTACCGTTCGAACAGGTAAGCGTAATACCATTACTATTTCCTACCCTAAAGCCAGTTAATGATTTAACGCGGCCATTTACAATGAGCTGCGCTTCCCCGTCGGTGTTTGAGGTGCCAATACGCACCCACTTATTTGCGCTCGGGTTAAAGTCAATGTTGCCGTCCTGGCTAATGGCCATCATCACGCTTCCCTGTTTAACAAGGTTGATGCCAAAGTTATCGGTAGTACCCATTGTAAGAGTTTGGTTAAAAGCATTTCCGCCCTGTACAATTGCCTGCCCAGCCGAACCGCCCGTAGAACAGTTTCCGTTTGTGATAATACCTCCGCTTACCACTGCATTTTGGATATACCCACCACACTGACTAATATTCACTCCATTAGCATTTCCAGACCTAAATCCAGTCAGCGATTTAATACGGCCATTTACAATAAGGTCTGCTTCGCTATCAGATGCCGTCGTGTTAATAAACACAAATTTGTTTGTGTACGGTGTAAGGATAATGTTACCGTCATTAGGCATTGATATCCTGTTGGCACCATTCTGTACGATATTCACCCCATGATTATCAGTCGTTCCTAATACGGCTGTGGCGTTAAACGCGTTACCCCCTTGGACGAACGGTGTCCCACCAGAGCCACCACAGCTTTGGAACCCAAGCGTATTCGTGCCAGTATATCCTAAACAGTAACCAACCGTTACACCAGAAGTTGAGACTTTTTGCACCGCCCCACCACCATCGGTGTAAAGTACGCCCATGCCGCTTGTGCCGATACGTACCGTACCCGTAAAGGTTGATTGTCCGCTTACATCCAGTGTTGATTGAAGGGTTGTTCCGCTCGCCACCGTCACCTGGCCGTTAAATGTTTTGTTGCCGCCAAACGACTGGGTACCTGTTGAGACAAGCCCTGGTGCCGACGCGCTAGCAGTTTGGAGGTAAATAGTATTGCCGCTAATAGATGCTCCGTTTGCACTGGCAGTTTGCGCGTTAATTGTACCAACCACCGTTACTCCGCCTATATCGTCGGCACAGGTTATTGCACCAGCACCATTAGTAGTAAGTTTTCCGCCGTTTGCCGCTGCACTACACGAGAAACCTGCCAAGGTTATTGCACCCGTCCCACCGTTGATTGTTACTCCACCCGTACCACTACCAGCCAAGGTAAGTGTTTGGTTGGTACCACCAGAGCTAATTGTCAACGCGCCGGCACTTTGAAGACTCGTAGAAGTTAGACTAAGCCCATTGATTGCGCCAGCTGCTGAAATGTCACCCCCAAGGTAGAGATCGTGGAAGAGGAGCGACGAGCTACCAATATCAATAGTGTTACTTGCACCCGGAAGAAGGACGTCGTTAATAGCCACGTTAGATAGGTTCGAAAGTGAGGTACTCGCCCCTTCAGAACCCCCCGACCCTGGACAAGCTTGGAAGGCAGTGCCTGTACCCGAAGCAGTACTCATAAGACAAAGGCCGTCAGCGAGCGCCGCACCGCCACTATCCAGTTTTACAAGCTGGCTGTCGCCGTTGAACGTGTTGCCTTGCAAGGTGACACTACTGCTAAGGCGTGCGTTTGCTAACGTGCCCGAAGAGATGTTTGTTGCATTTAGGCTTGTAATTGCCGACCCATTACCCGCAAGGCTCGTGGCCGTAAGCTGGCCGTCAACAGTCACTACCCCACCCGCCTGCGAAAGGAGCGAATCGGTAATTTGGTTGGTTGTGGTGTCAAACATTGCAACAACCCCTGCCGTTTGTGAAGTACCCGAAGAGATATTACCCCCCACTGGGCAGGCTTGGAAGCTTGGTGCACCGACACCATTGCCTATTAAACATTGCCCCGCCGCAGCTGCATTGGTAACGGCAATACCTGAAGAACCATTACCTAATAACACGCGATTAGCAGCAAGGCTTGTCTGCCCCGTACCCCCGTTTGCAACGCTTAATGCATTCGTAAGCGTCAGACCAGCAAACGTAGGTGCTGATGCCGTGCTAATATCTTGGATGGTATTTACAAGCCCATTCGTTACGGTAAGGTTATCCTCATTAAATGCCGCGAGCCCCTTGATGGTATCAGAAGCATCGGCAATAGTAATAGTATTACCACTCGTAAGAAGGCTACTCGCCGTAACAGTAGTAAGTGTAATAGCCCCTGCAAGACTATTAAAGCTTGTTACACCATTAGCACCGGGGCAGGCAGCAAACGAAAGCACCCCACCTGTACCCGATACAAGACATTGGCCAGCAGTGCTTGTACCAACTGTAGTAACTGCACTTGCGCCCTGCCCAACAAGTAGGCTATTAGCAGCGAAGTTTGTCGAACCCGTACCACCGCTTCCTACCCCCAACGCTGTTGATAGGTTAAGACCAGCAAATGTTGGTGTGGCAGTGAGCGAAATGTTCTGTATGGTATTCACATCGCCGTTTGTCACAATGAAGTTACCTCCATTAAACGACGCTAAGCCTTTTGTGGTGTACGATGCATCTCGGATGGTAATCGTTGAACCTGTGGTATCAATGCTCGCGGGGTCGACTGCCGTAAGGCTTACTGCTCCGGTTACCCCGTTTATACTGTTCACTACATCGGTTCCTGGACAATCTACAAATGAGAGCACCCCACCAACACCAGACACCAGACACTTCCCGGAAAGCGATGTGCCAAGGCTCGTCACCGCCCCAGTACCATTGCCTATCACTAAGGCGTTCGCTGGTAATGATGAGCGCCCCGTACCCCCACTTGCGACACCAAGTGGAGTGGTTAAGGTAAGACCAGCGAAGGTTGGCGTTGCACTCGTATTAATACTTTGGACAGTTGAAACAGCCCCGTTTGTCACCGTAAGGCTGTCTGTGTTAAACGAGGCAAGCCCCTTTGTTGAGGAAGTTGCATCTTGGATGCGAATGGTGTTTCCTGTCACCTGTAAGCTTGAGGCTGTAACGGTATCGATCGTTACGTCGCCAGTAAGACTATTTACGCTACTAACACCACCCGAACCTGGGCAGGTTGCGAAACTCAAGGACCCGCCTGTGCCCGACACCAAGCATTGACCGGCAGTAGTTGTCGCCACGGTAGTAAGTGCGCCTGCACCCTGTCCCACAAGAATACCGTTTGTCGTAAAGCTCGTGCGTCCTGTACCCCCACTCGCGACACCAAGGGCAGCCGTAAGGTTAAGCCCAGCAAAGGTAGGTGTGGCGCTAGCGGTAATATTTTGTGCTGTCGTTACCGCACCGTTTGTTACCACAAGGTTGCTTCCATCAAACGACGCAAGCCCCTTAATACTTGAGGTTGCATCTTGGATACGGATATTATTGCCGCTTACTAATAGACTCGTTGCCCCCACGGTGTCAATTGTTACCTCGCCTTGTAAGCTATTAAGGCTACTTACCCCATCAGACCCTGGACACATCTGGAAACTTGGAGCACCACTTGAATTACCCACCAAACAAAGGCCGTTTCCGGCAGCATTAGTTACTGCTACGCCAGAGGTTCCGTTCCCTAGTAATACGCGGTTTGCCGCCAAGCTCGTCTGCCCCGTACCACCCTGGCTTACCGATAACGCTGTAGTAAGGCCTGAGAGCGAGGTAATATCGCTATTCGCACCCCGTGCTGCCGCACCAAGGTTTACCCTAGCAGCACCAGCGGTACTGGCACCTGTACCGCCACTTGCAACACCTAACGCAGTCGATAAGGTAAGGCCATTAAAGGTTGGTGCAGCTGCAGTACTAATATCCTGGATAGTATTTACGTGCCCGTTGGTAACCGTTAGGTTATCGCTTTCGAACGATGCAAGACCCTTAATTGCGGCGGTTGCATCTTGAATGAGAATACTATTACTTCCCACTGAAAGACTTGAGGCGCTTACGGTGTCGATGGTTATCGTGCCGTTAATACCGTTCAAGAAATTAACCACCGATGTACCTGGGCAAGTTACAAACACAAGATCACCTTCCTCGTTTGAGGCAAGACACTCGCTCGCACCTGTTGGTGCCAAAATCTCAACCGGATCAGTACCATTCCCTAGCAGCAAGCCTTGGGGTAGGTTGGCTCTTCCCGTACCGCCGCTTGATACGGCAAGCGGCGATGTAAGCGTAAGGCCTGCAAAGGTTGGTGTAGCCGTAGTACTAATATCCTGGATAGTGTTTACGTTACCGTTAGTAACTACAAGGTTGGCGTTGTTAAATGAAGCGATACCCTTACGTGTAGCTGTCGCGTCGTTAATAGTAATCGTAGTACCTGCGGTAGTAATCGTGTTTGCGTCCGATGCGGTAATAGTAATATCACCTGTAATACCATTCACTGTTGAAACACCTGTAGCGCCGCCACCGCCACCGCCACTCGTAAGACAGGTAGGACAGGTGAGGTTTCCGTTCGAATCAAGCACTAATGGCCCCGTTGCTGAAATAGCAATTGTGCCGCTAGCATTTGGAATAGTGATGGTTTTGTTAGCGCCCGACGGTGTCGCAAACGTAAGAGTGTTTGTGGTTGCATCGTCAGTAGCCGTAATGGCAGTAGTTGAGCCCTGCAGTGTAAGCGATTGTGTTACCGCACCAATCACCGCTGCGGCAGTTGGAGTAATGGTATTTACGCTCAACGCTCCAGCAATAGAGACTGTTGAGCCATTATCGGTGATGATGGAGTCGCCTATCGCCGAACCTGACACAAAGCGAGAAAGCCGCCCTACCGTACCACCTTCAGTAGTGACACCGCCGCCCACACCAACACAGTTTCCGGCTGTCGTACATACATCATACGTACCAGCGGCCGCGGTTTGCAGCGTATAAATTACATCCGCTGATGGATCGGCAAATACAAGTTGTGTACTATTTACCCCGTTATCACGCGCCAATACCATAGCCGCTCCCTGTAAGCTTACCGTACCGCTTGTTGCCGAAATAGTAAGATCTGCCGATGAAGCGAGATCAGTAACCGAACCGAGTGAAGTAATATCGGTATTCGCACCGCTTGCTGCCGCACCAAGGTTGGCGCGCGCACCAACAGCAGTAGTAGCACCCGTACCCCCATTATTTACGTTAAGCGGGGCGGTTAAGTTAATACTTGCAAAGGTTGGGGTGGCACCCGTACCGATATCTTGCACCGTGTTTACTGCACCACTCGCTACCGTAAAGTTAGCAGCATCGAACGATGCAAGCCCCTTGCGCACATTCGTAGCATCGCGTAGCGTGATGGTAGTACCGCTACTCGAAATACTGTTTGGATCAGCGGCATTAAGGGTGATTGCACCAGTAAGGCTATTTAGACTGTTTACCCCGGTGGCCCCAGGACAGGTTACAAAACTAAGCGACCCGTCGCCAGCCGAAACAAGACACTGATTCGCGTCTGTAGCAGCTACGGTCAATAGGCCTGACGCACCATTACCAACCACCACACCATTCAGCGTGAAGCTTGAACGCCCCGTACCCCCACTACTTACCGCAAGCGGGCTTGAAAGCGATAGGCCTGCAAAGGTTGGTGTTGCGTCTATAGTAATATCCTGAACAGTATTCACTGCACCATTCGTAACGGTGAAGTTAGTAGTGTTAAATGAGGCCAGACCTTTAACGGTATCTGAAGCATCTTGAATAGTTACCGTAGTACCCGAAGATAGTACACTTGCAGCGCTTACCCCACGTACCGTCAATGCGCCTACAAGGCCGTTCACGCTTACTACCCCTGTTGAACCAGGACAGGTCGCAAAGGAAAGGTACCCACCGCTTCCAGAAATAAGACACTGGCCTTCCGCAGAAGCCCCCACCGTTGTAACCGCAGATGCGCCTTGCCCAACAAGCACTCCGTTTGCTGCGAAGTTTGTCGCTCCAGTACCCCCATTGGCAACCCCTAAGGCAGTCGTCAACGAAAGCCCTTCAAAGGTTGGGCTTGCTGTCGTACCGATGTTCTGCACCGTATTTACTGCACCGTCAAGCACGCTAAAGTTACTTCCATTAAATGACGCGAGACCTTTTGTAGTGTACGATGCATCTTTAATAGTAATTACGCCGCTGGCTGTATCAATGCTCGTTGGGTCTACAGCGGTAACTGACACCGCGCCCGATTGGCCGTTTAAGGTATTTACCACCTCAGCCCCTGGACACGTAACAAACGATAGCACCCCACCAACTCCCGAAGCAAGACATTGACCAGCTACGGTTGTACTGAGAGTAGATAGCGCATTTGTACCATTTCCTATAAGAAGACTGTTAGCAGATATTGTGCTAAGTCCGGTACCACCGCTTGCTACATCTAGCGCACTGGTTAAGGTAAGACCAGCGAAGGTTGGCGTAGCGCCCGTGTTAATATCCTGAATAGTATTTACTACCCCATTTGTCACTGTGAGATTTTCCTCGTTAAATGCCGCAAGCCCCTTAATTACCTCGCTTGCATCATTAATAGTGATCGTACTTCCCACCTGCGAAAGGCTTGAAGCCGTTACAACGCCGAGTGTTAGCCCCCCGGTAAGCCCGTTAAGACTTGTTACGCCCGTGGCACCTGGACAGGTAGAGAAGCTAAGACTACCTCCGGTACCCGACACTAGACAAAGGCCGGCAGTAGTTGTACTTACAGAAGTAAGCGCCCCTGTTCCTTGCCCCAAAAGCACCCCATTTGTCGCAAAAGAGGTTCGCCCCGTACCACCATTAGCAACGCTAAGCGCAGACGTTAGGGTAAGGCCCGCAAAAGTTGGCGCCGCACCGATATTAATATCCTGTACAGTGTTTACACTTCCATTCAGGACTGCGAAGTTAGTGCCGTTAAATGACGCAAGACCTTTTACGCTTGCTGATGCGTCCCTAATAATAATTGACGCACCCGTAGAATCAATACTTGTTGGATCAAGACCGGCAATTGTAACTGCGCCTGTTTTACTATTAAGGCTTGTCACTCCACCAGCACCCGGACATGATGAAAAGCTTAGCTCACCTAACGCACTAGAAACGAGACACTGATTCGGCGCTGAAGACGTCAACGCTGTTACCGCAGACGTACCATTCCCAATAAGTACCCCATTTTGCGTTAAGCTTGTTGTGCCCGTACCCCCCTGAGCAACCGAGAGTGCTGTAGTAAGCCCCGATAATGAAGTAATATCGCTGTTTGCCCCACTTGCCGCTGCACCAAGGTTGGTACGAGCGCCACCCGGTGTAACAGCACCTGTACCACCATTGGCAATTGAAAGTGCATTTGTAAGTGTTAGGCCAGCAAAAGTTGGCGATGAAGTTGTCGCAATGTTTTGTGGCAACGAAAGTGTAAGTGTACCACTACCGGTAACATTTATTTGGTTGGCTGTACCCACTAAATTGTTTACAGATGTTGTAGCTACAAGCTGTCCGGCGCTTACCGACAAGCCCGCTCCTAGCCCAATAGTACCTGTTAAGCCGGCAATGGAATTTACTAAACTTGGCACACCCGTTACTTGGCTAAAGTTAATACTTCCATTAATAATGGTACCCGTTTGATCAACGACAAATTTATTACTCGCACTCGTGCCGGTAGATAGCTGTATAAGGTTTCCCGCACCCGTTTTGTTAAATGCGATCGAGGCATTATCACTAGAATCCTCCTGCGCAACAAGTGGCGCTAACGCGACCGTGCCCCCTGCACCCGAGCCCGCATAACTAATGGTATATACCCCACCGCCTGTATTCGAGACAATGAGGTCAGCGCTGTTAGAAATAATCTGAGTAATTCCTGTGTTCACTAATGTACCACCACTTACCGAAAGCCCATTTCCGACAGCAAGTGCGCCCGATTCACCCCCAAGGCTTGTCACTCCCGTGTTTGTGATAGTAGTTCCCGAAACCGATATACCGTTTGCACCAACAAACTGCACATTGCCCGCACGACCCTGGACAGTAAGCACTCCACTGTTACTAATAGTTGTACCTGAAATGGTAATACCCGAAGTGCCCGTGAGCACTACATTTCCTGATTGTCCTTGGAGTGTCACTACAGCCTCGGGCTGCGTAAGTAGCTGCGCTGTGTCTGCCTGTAGCTGGGCAATATCTACTTGCGCCGCCGACAAGCCGCCACTAATATTCGCACTCGTTTGCCCATTGTAGTAATACAGGTTATTGTCATTACTCGTATAAAGCTGTCCCGCCTGCAAGGTAGTTTGACTAGAAAGTGGCGTAAGCTGTAAAGACGAACTCGTCAACCCATCAATAATTGAAACGTTTCCACTTACACGAAGGTCTCCACCAATTACCTGACGTCCCGTTGCAAGTGGCGTATCATCGACCTCAAGTTCCGGAAGTTCGGCAACCGTCGACACACTCGTTTGTGACGATGGCGCATTTGATACGGTGTTCTGACTAGCATTCCACAAGAACAATGCAACCACGGCAAAAATAACCGTAAAAACTCCTAAGGAGATAGCGATTGGAAGCAGGGCTTTACGGTTCATGCTACCCTATCCTCACAATCAGGTACGCAGCGGCAAGCGTAATAAGCATAATACCCACAGCTAAAAATACTATCTTCCATAACCCACCCATAATAATCCTGCTTGCCATTGGGTTACGCCCCATAGAGAAAAAGCTTTCTCTACTTGAAACAAATAGTAGTCCGAATGAAAGAATAAGACCGCCAAGCCCAATAAGCAGCGCCGTCACGACACGCCACGTATCCACCGGCTTGCCTGCTATACCAGCGGCGGTTCGGTCGACCGCAGCAAAGAATGCGCTTATTGCTGAGGTGTCGCTGGCAGCGCCGTCGGTGAGCAGTTGTACTTGCACCGTCGTCACTTTAGCTGAAGCTTGGTTACTAAGCGTTGCTTCCCGCCAATCTGTCGGAGTTGCTTGAGCTACCCCTATAGCTACCCCACCTGTCCAGGCACCGGCTATACCAGCAATTTCGGAAAGCCCTAAGCGTGTCCCACTTGCTATCTCGCCAGCCGCATCAGTAACAAGGACTGAGACAGCGCCGCTATCCGCCACTTCCACTGTCGTAGCATCTATCTGTTGAGTTACCACGCCAAGATAGTTAGTTGCTGCAAGCGATGCGGCCACGACATCTCCCGAATCGTTAACCGAGACAACACTTCCCGTCGACCAAGTAGCGGTCGTGGGGTACTCAGCCCCGGTGTAGGCGGCAGCAATCGGAGTAGTTACCGATAGCAAAAGGAGTACTCCCGCGCTTACAGCGGAGTACACTCCTAGCCTAATTTGTCGATATCCATTTACCACAATGCTACCTGTTTTCTATGACGTGTTTGTTTCAAGTCACTTCTAGGTAAAATTATACTCAGTCACCTCTATAAGCACAAGTATTTTGAACAATAAATGAACACAAAATATACAAACCTGTGGATAACTTTTTTGTTGCTCTACACCTGCAGAATACTCGTTGTTTTTATATCATCAAATATTTGCATCGTACGATCGAACTATCGTAAATAATAACAGATGGAAGGCTGCTTACGAATAAAGTAATGATGTTTATTACACATCAAGAAACACAACCACTTGATTGTTCTTTACTCGTAACAGACCCTTGCTAATTTCGATCTCTTTTTTCTTGTTTTTTTCTATGCCTATGCTAATTACCCCTGGTGTAAGAAGGGTAATGAAACTATGGTGAAGCGGAAGAATATCAAATCGACCTGTCTCGTTTGCAGCCGTAAAGCTCTCGGCTACCCCGTCGTAGTACACTTCGCGAGGTGAAAACACTTTTACGGCCATGGATTTCTCCGATTCGGTGATATCTTGTGCCTGACTCACTACGTATCTCCCATGATTTTCTCTAAGCCTTTCAACGTCTCCTCAAGAGTGAAGTATTCACCCTTCACCCCGTTAAGATCCTCGGTCACAGCTGCGTGCTGCGAGAAGTATTGGATAATTTCCTGAGCTCTTTGGTAATCCTTCTTATCCTCGACACTTAGTTCACTCTCACCAATAATAGCAATGATTGTACGAAGCGACTCATACTTCTGCAAAATCGCCTGCACCCTAATACTCAAGGTATAGTGCCGTTCGCCCACAACCTCTGGCGATAAGAGCGAAGAGGAGGTTTTTAGGATATCTACCGCTGGGCGTATCCCCTGCTCGGCAATTTTTCGACTCAACACGATAGTAGAGTCGAGTTCACGCTGAATCATTTGCACTGCGGGGTCAGAGAGGTCATCCGCTGGCACATAGATTGTCTCAACGGCCGTAATAGAGCCGTTTTCATTTGAACTTAATCGGTCTTGTAGTGATTTGACGTCTGAAAAAATAGTCGATTCATACCCACCCTCAGATGGCACTTGACTGAGGTCGGCAGCAAGTTCGTTACGGGCTTGCACGTACCGATACATGTTGTCAACGAAGAATAGGATATCCTTCTTCTGCTCGTCCCGAAAATACTCAGCAAGTGCCGTAGATGCTACCCCAACAAGCGAGCGCTGAGAGGGTATCTCATTCATTTGCCCAAAAAGCATGCAGGTATTTTTTAGCAGATCACGCTCTTTGAGGGTCTCGTATAACTCATTCCCCTCCCTGATGCGCTCACCGATGCCCGTAAAAAAGCTAAGGCTTGATGAGTTTTTCGCAACGTTATGGATAAGCTCCATCATAAGCACGGTTTTACCGACCCCAGCACCCCCGATAATACCGATCTTTCGACCCTTAACAAATGGTGCAAAAAAGTCAACAACCTTAATTCCTGTCTCAAGAATCTCTGGCTTCGCGTTCACCCGCACGGTAGTATGTGCAGTAACCTTAAGAATATCCTTCGATGCCTTCGCATGTATCTCACCCAGCCCATCAAGCGGGTGACCAAAAGCATCGACAATACGACCTATCATTTCGTTACCGACAGGTATCTGAAGCCCTCCTCCTGTAGCCGTTACCTCCATACCCCTGACAATTGATGTATTATTCTCAACGTTAAGACAAAGTACTGTTCCGTCCTCTAGAATGGTCTCAGTAACAAGCTTGGCCTTAAGTGCATCAATTAGTACTACTTCACCAACAGCCGGCGGAAGATCGTCGAACATTACCTCAATTACCGACTTGCTTACTGCGGTTACCGTTCCTGTTGTACTCATAGCAACACCTTCCTTTTCTTGTGCTTCTGTCGCAACACAGTACTCACAATCTCCTTAGTACGCTCGTCTTTTAGGGAGCGCCCTGCATGATTAAACTGCAAGACGAGATCGCTCTCTGAGTCTTTCGCCCTTGTTCGTGCTGCAGACATAGCCCTAAACCGACTCGCTTGTTGGGCTAGCTTCGATTCGAGTATTACCTCGCTCAGCGCGACACCTAGCATTGATTGCTCCATATAGTCCACTACCGCAGGCACACTTGGCTCAAATATATAGTTCACATCGGTGATAAGTTCATCTAAAGCCCCCGAACCCTCAAGGCTCTCGCCCCGCTCTTGCACCGCGGCGCTAAGGGCGATTTTTTTAATCTCTTGGTTCATAAGTGACAAATATGCCTGATAGTATACAGTTGTACCCCTGTATCGTTGTACTTCTTGCACTATTTTTTCAACCTCCTCACCCTCTTTTCCTTGCTCGGGTAAGTGGTACGCTTCCTTTGGACTAATATTGCGCTGATCAAGAAGCACTAAACCGTGGTGGCCCACTACTATAAGATCGTGAGTATCTTTACGATAGGTCTCGAGCATCGTATCAATGAGGCGTTGGTCGATGTCACCACTCAGCGAACCCTCGGCAGTAATAATAATGATAAGCTCCTTGTCGATCTCTGCGCCCTTTTGTGCATGCCCAGCATGAAACTCTTTACCCACACGAAGCGCGGTATAGGTCGCCCATAACTCCCTAAAGAAAATCTCAGATTGCTGTACTTGCGTCTTAATACGAGCAATGTGTGCGCTAGCGATACCTTCAAACGCACCCGTCAATTGTACGATCGAAGACATTGCTATCCGTTCTTTTTCAATCTCTTGAGGACGACGCATGGTTATTTCGCCCCCTTATTAGTATGGTGTTGTTTAAAAGTCTTCAATATATCTTCGTACTTTAACCGCTTATCGGTGAGTTTGCTTGCAAGATGAATTGACTGTTGTTTTAGAACATCCATGGGAGGTAATGTCTCTGTTGATGGAGAGTCAAGAATGAGTTCGAGCAGCAGTTGTTGTGCGTACAACGGCATCGTTTCACCTGGGAGCTGGTTAAGCGCCGCCTTTAGTTGCGTACCGATTCGAAGATCATTACGTGTTGCCTCAGAAAGCTCAGCACCGAAGTGGGAATACTCTAGGGCCTGCCGATATGCCGTAAGAGCCCGTAAGACGCGTCCTGTGACGTCTTTCTGCCTATTATTGAGCCCACGCTCACCTACACGCGTAACGCTCAGGGAAGAGCTTACAGCAGGTCGTAAGCCATCCTTAAAGACTTCACTGTCAAGAATCCACTGCCCATCGGTGATAGAAATGATGTTTGTTGGCATGTAGGCGGTAATATCACCCCCTGCAGCAAGTACTACCGGCAACGCCGTAAGGGTCTTTTTGTTTACATGAAGGCGACCAGCACGTTCGAGGAGGCTTGAGTGAATGTAAAAGATATCACCAGGGTATGAGTCACGACCGGGGTTTGTACCCGCCACTAAGGATATTTCCCGGTAAATTTGGGCATGCGAAGTAAGGTCATCATATACTACAACTGCATCGCGGCCAACCTGCTGCCAAAAATATTCACCTATCGCACAGGCAATATATGGGGCGAGGTAACTCGTTACAAGGGAGTCAAATATTGTTGTAGCAATTACAATTGAGTTTTTTAGGGCGCCGTTCTTATCAAGTGTCGATACGAGTTCGTCGATATCCGCCTGACGCTTAGCTATTAGTGCATAAATTACAACAGTGTCTGTGTCTTTTTGATTGAGGCCTACTTGGGCAACAAGCGTCGACTTACCCACTTTCATATCACCAATAATCGCGAGTCGCTGTCCTTTTACAACCGGGAATAGTGAATCAACCATCGTAACCCCTGTTTCTAGTAAATCCGATAGCCCTAATCGTTCATGAATCGCCGGTGCGTCTTTAAATACTGGCCATTCTGTTGTATTTTTTACAGGACCCTTGCCATCAAGAGGCTGACCTGTCGGCGAAAGTACACGCCCAAGCAATGATTCACCCACCCCGGTGGTAAGCTCATCGCTATAGCGAACCGCAACGGTGCCCACCCGAGGCGGAGTTGTTCCCATGGAAAACACGGAAACGTATTCGCTATTTGTCGCACGTACATACCCTGTCGTCCCATCCTCAAATAAAATGAGCGACTGTGCACTTATAGGATGAAGGCCCTTTACTTTAACGAAGAATTTATCAACAGCGATCACCTCCCCGACTGGGCGCCCATCGCTAACGAGTTCTTGAAATTGACTGGTTATACTCATAGTGCAGCCACCTCTTTTGCAAGTGCCGTCTGCGACGAACGAAGAGCTTCGGCAAGGGTAAAGGTAAATACCCTATTTGTAGTGCGCACAACACACCCACCAATAATAGAAGGGTCAACCCCTACTTGAACAACGATACTAGGATCTACATTCTTTCGAAACCAAACAACAAGTTGCTGTAGTGCTTTTATAGACGGTTGCGATGCAAACCCTACATGAACTGGTATAACCACCCCTTGAAGTGTATGGAGTTGGTCGAGTAGGGTATGTCGCGCTTGCCTTGAGTTAAGTATACCCTCCTGTTGGCGAGCAAGAAATTGAAGGGCTGGGCTTGCATAGTGGACACTTGGAGCTGTACTACCACGCACTTCCGCCTGATACGCCACCTCGCTGTATTCTTCAACCTCACGGATAAGACGAGACAGATCTGCCTTTGTTACTACCGATTCAGGAAGTGCTACAGTATCACTATGCGACACGACGAATATCCTCTATAATTGCCGGCTTATTCTCTTCAAGTGAGTCAAGTATATATGGCATCTGAGCCTCTACATCAAGAGTGTCTGCAAGAGCTTCATGTACATAGGCGGTGACGATACGCGCCATCTCGGCTTGAAATTGCTCAATACGACGATCGGCCTCTTTAGCTACGAGGTGTTCGATAGACTCGGCGAGCACCGCATGTTGCTTTTTCAAATCATCCAAGATGGCTTTTTGTTCCTCTTTGAACGAGTTGATAACCGCCGATTGTTCAGCGGCAATATCATCGTGCAATTTCGAAAGTGCACCACGAGACACCTTGCCGATATCTTCTGATGAATCCTTAAAAGTGCGTATTTCGTGATGGAGCGCCGAGTCGAACTGAGCCCGTACATACCCGTTAAGCGCCTCACTTGTCTGGCGAAGGTCTTTCTTGATATATTCTACATTCTGCTCGACTGTTTTCTCGAAGTGTTCGCTTGCTTTCTGGTGTAATTCAGCGCGAACCTCCTGCTTCGCCTCGGCAAGAACTTGAGCTTGATTTTGAAGGAGTTCGGTATGATCAATAATGAGTTTGCGAACCGCAAAATATCCAGCCGAGGTAATAAGTACCGCACCTATAACTAATACAATCGCAAGCAGATATTCGACCACCCTTTATTTCCTCACTCTTTTGTTTCCATTTACTTCAAGGGGAGTGCCCCCTGTAACCACTATTAGTATAGCGCTTACGCCTAAAAATAGAAAGTATTTTAGGGACTTGCTTTATAGAATTAAAAAGAAAAAGGACCTCCTATTCGGAAGTCCTTTTTATAATTCGGCACCGTGCTAGTTTCCCACTTGTGGCAGTATAATCGCCGCTACTGAGCTTGACTTCTGTGTTCGGAATGGGAACAGGTATTTCCTCAGCGCCATGGGCACCGAAGTAAGGTTTTAAAGACGCTTTGCGCTGATATAACAAAATCAGTGGGTCTAAAACCTTGCTTCGATGCCAATATCACTATTGTATCGATGCTTGCTGTAAGAACGCTTAAAAATTGACGCTCTCTGATGAAAATTATTGATTCTCACCAATTACTCGTTAAGTCTACCTCATCACCGCCGTGAATTTCACCCTGTAACGGAAGGAATTCACATTGATGATAAGGACATAAAAAGGCGATGGGACTATTAGTATGCTTCAGCTGCATGCATTACTGCACTTCTACCTTGCACCTATCAAACAGATATTCTTTCTGTGTCCTCGTAGGGAAATCTAATCTTGAGGTCAGTTTCGCGCTTAATATGCTTTCAGCGCTTATCTAAAACCGTACATAGCTACTCGACAATGCAGCAGGTGGCCACAATCGATACACCAGAGGTACGTTCACCCCGGTCCTCTCGTACTAGGGGCAAATCCTCTCAAATTTCCTGACGTCCGTACCGGATATAAACCGAACTGTCTCACGACGTTCTGAACCCAGCTCGCGTACCACTTTAATCGGCG
>MDTC01042407.1_pt1 | contig 17053 bp, 17 predicted proteins | sample 811181 | NCBI WGS metagenome assembly MDTC01 (sample SAMN05326644, study PRJNA326480) | marine metagenome | isolation source: seawater | place: Pacific Ocean: North | collected 2011 | reverse complement strand
AGTGGTGGAATTGGTAGACACAAGGGACTTAAAATCCCTCGATAGAAATATCGTGCCGGTTCAAGTCCGGCCTCGGGTACCAAGCTTTAATAATATGAAAAAAAAATGGCTTATCGCTTTATATAAAAGCAACGAAGTTAAAAAAGTAGAAACTAATTTATTAAATCAAAAGTTTGACTTTTATTTACCAAAAATAACAATAAAAAAGATTAACGCAAACCCTAGAGTGGAAGTTCTTTTTCCTGGGTACATTTTTGTTAATACCAGTCTTGAAAACTACTCGGCTCTCAAATATACAATAGGCATAAAAGATATTATAAAATTTGGAGATAATATCTCCTGCCTTTCTTCTGAAGAAATTGAAGCCATGCAAATGGCAGAGGAAACATCAAAACTAGATCCAGTAGCTTCACAAATACAAATAGGTCAAAATGTTATGATCGCAAAGGGTTCCTTGAAAGGAAGTATTGTAAAAATTTGCTCGCTTCCTTCAAAAGAACGAGTAGGCATACTTCTTTCATTTCTTGGTTCTGTGAGAAGAGTTTCTATCTCAAAAAAAGACCTTATCTTTTAGTTATATTGACTATAAAAACACATAATAATAGAATGGTTCAATCATTGAACGGTAATAATTAAAAAATCATTTTAATTATTAAGCCGTGCGGTAGCTATAGTATCCAATTATTTTTTATACATAAATCACTACTGATAAATTAGTATCCTCATGACAAAAGAACAAAGTATTACAGAAGATCAATTAGATCTTATGCATATCATTGAAAAAGATGGCAAAGCATCTCAAAGACTAATATCCCAAGCCTCGGGCTTCAGTATAGGAAAGGTCAATTATTGTCTTAAGGTTTTGATAGATATTGGATTTATTAAAATACGTAACTTTAATAATTCAAACAATAAATTAAGTTATGCATATATTTTAACGCCGAAGGGTATCCAAAAAAAAACAGCTATAACGAAGCAATTTATTATAAAAAAGAAAGATGAATACGATAAACTTAACTCATACATCGAGTAATATTTTTTATGCAAGAAACATATGCCAATAAACGCTTAAACGATTTTGATGACGAAATAGACCTCCTAGAGCTTTTTTATGTTCTATTAAATGGAAAATGGCTTATTGTTTCTGTGACAGCTTTTGTATCGATTATTGGAGTTATTTATAGCCTTCTCTTGCCTAATATATATGAATCTAAAGCTTTGCTAGTTCCTGCTAATTCATCTAGCGGTATTTCTGGAGCTCTTAGAGGTTATAGAGGCCTTGCAGGGCTTGCTGGGATAAGCCTCCCTTCTGATGTTGATGAGGGTAATTCTGCAAAAGCAATAAAAAAGATTGGCTCTCTGAGTTTCTTTGAGAATAACATACTTGCAAATATTCACCTGCCAGATCTTATGGCCGTTAAATCCTGGAACTCTAAAACAAATACTTTGGTTTTTGATGAGAATTTTTTTGACACGAGCAGTAATACTTGGATCAGAGAATTTTCCTATCCTCAGCAACAAATACCAAGTGCTCAAGAAAGTTTTAAAGAATTTAAAACCAAACGCCTAAGTTTAAGTGAAGATAAAGAATCTGGCTTTATCACCCTATCCATCAAACATCAATCACCATATATTGCGAAGCAATGGGTCGAGTTAGTTGTTAATGAGGTCAATGCTTTTTATAGAGAAAAAGATAAATCAGAGTCAGAAAAGGCTGTAAGCTATCTTAATCAGCAAATTTCAATGACTGATTTATCTGAAATCAAGCAAGTCTTAGCGGAGCTATTGCAAGAAGAAACTAAAAAGTTAACATTAATTGAAGCCAATCAATTTTACGTTTTTGACTATATTGACCCTCCTGCGGTAATGGAAAGAAAATCAGAGCCTAAAAGGGCTTTAATTTGTATCTTAAGCGCACTATTGGGTGCTATGCTAAGTATTATATTGGTCTTTATAAAGCATTATGGCTTTAGTGAAAAAACTTAATGATTTTTAGTTTTTAACTCTTAATTAGGTTTCTTAACTCTTAAATAGAAAATAAGCTAGTTTTTGATAAAGGCTCTAATGTTACGTTACGTCTGTGTGCAACTTTCTTTAAATTAAACTTTTTTGACTACCTAGGGTTTCTAAGCTTTGCAAAAAAATGATTCATCTGAGAATTTAATAGTGGATGAATTATCTATAAAGCTTATGGCTCTGCTTGGTCCTAAGGGTTGGGTCGGCCCTGATGATTGTCAGTCATGGAAAAGAGATTGGTTGGATCAATATGGTGAGAATCCTTTGGGTGTGGCACGCCCAAAATCAACCTCAGAGGTGGCTGAGGTGCTCCGTCTTTGCAAAGTTGTGAGTGTTCCAGTGGTAACCCAGGGCGGAAATACTGGCCTTGTTGGGGCTAGTGTTCTTGGTGAGCCTGGAGGTGTAATTCTCTCTCTTAGCCGCATGAATGCCATCTCATCTCCAGATGTATCGGGTGGCAGTATCTCGGTGGAGGCTGGTGTTATTCTAGAGAAATTACATCAGTCCCTGAAAGGAACTGGCTTGATGTTTCCAATGCACCTAGGCTCTGAAGGCAGCGCTCAGGTTGGTGGATTGATTGCTACAAACGCAGGTGGCAGCCATGCGTTTCGTTTTGGAATGATGCAAGATTTAGTTCTTGGATTGGAAGTGGTCTTGTCTGATGGCACAGTTTGGGACGGTATGCGGGCTGTACAAAAAGACAATGCCGGCTACCAGCTACGAAAAATTTTCTGTGGATCAGAGGGAACTCTTGGGATTGTGACGCGAGCTATCCTAAAATTATCAGCAGAACCGAGACAGCAGCTCACCGCATTGCTCGCAGTCAAAGAGGCATCGGGGCTTGTTAAACTGGCAACGAGATTGAGAGCGGAGGGCGCAGAATTTTTGACTGCGATGGAGTTTTTTTCGAATATTGGTTTGGATATAGTCATTAAAAATATACCTAGTCTTGTTTTTCCGTTACAGAGCCGTGCACCCTTTTATTTGCTTATAGAGGCGGCTTCAGGCTCAATGAAGGTGCCTCTAAATTCAATACTTACCCAGGTTATGGAATGGGGAATAGATGAGGGTATCGTTGTAGATGGTTCTATTGCGAATTCAGAAGAACAAAGGTTAGCTTTATGGCGTTTGCGTGAAGAACAACCGGAGGGGCAACGACGACTTGGTGCTCAGCTCAAGCATGATCTTTCAGTTCCCCCTGGCCAATTAGTTGATTTTTTAGATCGAGCAAATAATGAATGCAGTAATATTCTTAATGGGGTTAGAATCAATGCATTTGGTCATCTAGGAGATGGCAATATACATTACAATCTTTCACCACCCGAAGGTTGGCAAGACTTTTCAGGTCTCGACAATGAATTTGCCGTCAAGTTAGGTAGATTGGTAACCATGATGGGAGGCAGCTTTGCTGCAGAGCATGGTTTAGGGAGATCAAAAACTGCGTTGGCAGATATTCTGCGAGATACGGTGGAACGTGATTTGATGATGCGCATCAAGAAGTCGTTAGATGATGCTGGACAGCTTAGTCCAGGTGTATTGATTAGCCACAATAAATTTGATGATGTTTAGATTTTAATGTCTAGAAAAGCGTTATTCTTAGATCGTGACGGGGTAATTAATGTTAATTATGGTTATGTTCATAAGATTAAAGATTGTGATTTTATAGATGGGATATTTGACCTAACTCGCGCAGCTTCAGCTAAGGATTACGTTATTTGTATAATCACTAATCAAGCGGGTATTGGTCGTGGTTACTATTCTGAAGAGGATTTTCATTCTTTGACTGATTGGATGTGTGCGAGGTTTAGAGACGAAGGTGTAACAATTAGCAAGGTTTACTTCTCTCCATATCATCCAGTTCACGGAGTCGGAAAATACAAGAAAAATCACTATTCAAGGAAACCACAGCCGGGAATGTTATTGCAGGCAATTGATGATTTCAATATTCAAGCTGACTACTCAATCTTAATTGGTGATAAGGCTACTGATATTCAGGCGGCCGTGGCGGCCGGCATAGGCACGAATCTATACCTAGGAGAGGTTGATATTAGCCAGGATGTTTGCATAGATGATTACACCAGAATTTCCAGTCTTGCTGAAGCTGAAGTTTTTTTAACGGATGAACTTAGATGAAGCCCTTTTTAGTGTTAGCGGGTGGTTTTGGTACAAGGTTGCGGTCGCTAGTTTCGGATGTTCCTAAACCATTAGCTCCCGTAGCAGGAAAGCCATTTATAGTTCACCTTATTAATCACTGGGTGGAGCAAGGAGTTAATGATTTTATATTCCTCTTACATTATGAAGCGGAACAAATCGAAGGCATGTTAGATAAATTATCTTGTCATGATGAATTTTCTGGAGTGACTTTTAAGGTGTTAGTTGAAAGTACTCCACTAGGGACAGGAGGCGCTATTTTGAACGCCATTGAATTCTTTGGTATTACTCAGGGATTTATGGTGGCCAATGCTGATACTTGGTTAGGTTCTGGTATTCAAAAATTAGGAGCTATGAAGTCTTCAGCTCTTGCTGCAGTGAAAGTAGCAAATACTCAGAGATACGGTTCTTTGAATTTTTCTGATGGCAAAGTTAGCTCGTTTGAAGAAAAAACGGCATCAATTGGAGAGGGTTATGTTAACTCTGGTTTATATCACCTGTTGCCAGATGTGTTTGATGGGTTTGAGGTAGGGTCGAGTTTTTCAATCGAGAAAGAAATTTTTCCCAGACTGGCTGCAACTCGACAACTTGAAGCAATTAAGTTAACTGAAAGTTTTATTGATATCGGGGTTCCAGAAGATTACTTAACGTTTTGTAAATGTATAGAAAAAGGAAAAATTAGTGGAAATTGACTCAGCTAACTGTGTGATTGATGAGAATGCTCCTATCAAAAAAGCACTCAAAATAATTGATGAAAATCGCCATGGCTTTATTTTTACCGTTGACTCGTCTGAGAAAGTTACGGGGATTGCCACTGATGGAGATATCAGGCGAGCTCTGATTGATGGGATATCGCTTGATGATGAGATATCAAGTTGTTCTAACGCCAATTTTTTATGGGCTAGTGTTGAAGAATCTAGAGAGCAACTATTAAAAAAGTTAGATAGCCAAATTAGATTTATACCGGTATTGGATAGTGATCACAAATTAAAACATATAGTGTCAAATAATTTTGTTCCACTGGCTGCTGAGCAAAATGTCTATATTAGAGCAAGGGCGCCCGTCAGGATGAGCTTTGGTGGTGGTGGATCAGATTTAACTCATTACTTTAAAGATTCCCCTGGAGCGGTAGTCAATGCTGCAATCTCAATATATGCTAGAGGCTTAATGAGAGTTAGATCTGATTCTAAGATTACAATTGACTCACATGACTTGAATGCTACTTTGACTGCAGATAATCTTGAAGATGCGTTATCACATAAGGGCCCTTTTGGATTGATTCAATCTATTCTGCATGTTGCTCAGCCAAAGTTTGGCTTTGAGATGTCATTATATTCAGATTTTTCTTTAGGTTCAGGCTTAGGTGGTTCAGCAACTCTCGCAGCTGTTGTTTTAGGTTGCCTTAATAGAGTTCGTACAGACCCTTGGAGCCAATATGAATTGGCGGAGATAGCTTTTCAGGCTGAGCGTCTTCATCTTGGAATCGCTGGTGGCTGGCAAGATCAATATGCTTCAGTGTTTGGTGGATTTAACTTTATTGAGTTTCATAGGGACGAAAACATTGTTAATCCGATACGTGTTCATGCGGATATCGTTTCCGAACTAGAAGAAAATTTAGTGCTTTGTGATACAGGTATTAGCCACCATTCTGGAAATATTCACGAAGATCAAAGAGAGACTATGTCATCCTCCAATGTTAAAAATTTAGTTAATGAAAACGTGAAATTGACTTATGCAATCCGTAAGCACCTACTTAGGGGTGATTTGGAAAAATTTGCTGAGTGTCTTGATGCCAGTTGGCAGTTAAAGCGAAACTTTAGCGGTATGATTTCAAATGACCACCTCGATGCAATTTATGATGGTGCGATGGAGAACGGTGCTTGTGGTGGTAAATTATTAGGTGCAGGAGGTGGCGGATATTTTATATTTTACGTTCGCCCGTTTAAAAAGCTTCAGTTATTAAGTTATCTTAAATCAAAGAATCTAATCATACAAAATTTTCACTTTGAATCTGAGGGTCTTAAAACTTGGACCCGTAGAGATTCTTAAAACATCATTTATTAGCAGATTATAAAAATGCAAATCTCAGATTATACCTTGGGCGGTGACAGCGTCTTTGTCATCGCAGAAATAGGAAATAACCACAATGGTAGTGTTAAGTTAGCATTGGAGATGGTCGATGCTGCTCATGAGGCTGGGGTAAATTGTGTTAAATTCCAGATGCGAAATATGGCGTCTGTATATAGAAAAAAAAGCCTTTCCAAGCAAGGTGAGGATCTTGGGACAGAGTATGTATTAGACCTTTTAGAACGATTTCAGTTGACCCAAGAAGAACATAAGCAAGTTGCGGATTACTGCTGTAACAAAGGTATCCTATATATGTGTACGCCGTGGGATTCAGACAGTGTTGTTACTTTAGAGGCGCTTGGAGTCCAAGCCTATAAGGTGGCATCTGCAGACTTAACGAATTTACCATTGATCGATAGTCTGATTACCACAGGAAAACCAATCATATTATCAACAGGGATGAGCTCAGAGGAGGAAATCCAAACTACATGTGATTTTCTTAATTCAAAACATGCTGAATTTGCATTTTTGCATTGCAACAGCACTTACCCAGCACCTTTTCATGATATTAATCTTAATTGGATTAATAAATTAAAAAAGATCCATCCTTTAATTGGTTACTCGGGCCATGAAAGAGGAATCGCGGTTACATTAGCCGCAGTAGGTCTGGGTGCCAAGATTGTAGAGCGGCACTTTACCTTTGACCGGAATATGGAGGGCCCCGATCATGCTGCCAGTCTTGAGACTGCTGAGTTTAAAGCTCTAGTCGCAGGTATCCGCGAGGTTGAACAGGCTCTTGGTGATGGACTACAGAGAACTATTTCACAAGGTGAAATGATAAATAGAGAAAATTTGGCTAAGAGTCTAGTCGCATCCAAAAATCTAGTCAAAGGCACGGTTATCAAACCACAGCATTTGAGTGTGCTCAGTCCAGGTCAGGGTTTATCGGCGCAACATTATGAAAAGCTTTTGGGTCGAACTGTTCAGCGTGACATGTTGGAAGAGGATTATTTCTATCCTTCAGATCTTCAAGATGCAAGAATTGAACCCAAGAGTTATAAGTTCAATCGGCCATGGGGCGTTCCTGTACGTTATCACGATTTTAGCGAGTATAACTCTATGATTAATCCTGATATCTTTGAATTTCACCTTTCTTATTCAGATTTAGAGCTGAATATCGATGAGTTCCTGACTGGGAAATATGACTGCGGGTTTGTAGTTCATGCGCCAGAGCTTTTTTCTGGTAGCCGTTTAATGGATTTGGCATCTCCGGATGAAGAATATCGTCATTATTCAGTGCGGGAGACCCAGCGGGTTATTGATATTACTCGATCTTTGAAAAAATATTTCCCAGCGACTGGCCGTCCAATGATTGTCGCGAATGTTGGTGGCTTCACAATGGATGCATTACTGCCGTCGGAGCAACTAGTTAGCTACTACAAGCGTTTTGCAGAAAGTCTGTCGTTGTTGGATATGGATGGCGTTGAGCTGATTCCACAAACAATGGCACCATTTCCATGGCACTTTGGTGGTCAGCGTTATCAAAATTTATTCGTTCATGCAGATGAATGTCGTTATTGGTGTGAGAAGCTTAACCTACGAATGTGCTTTGATATTTCTCACTCTCGCCTCATGAGCAACCATTTTTGTGTTGATTTTTATGAGTTCGCTGAACAAATAGCCCCAATAACTGGTCATTTACATCTTGGTGATGCTTCAGGCGTAAATGGTGAAGGTCTGCAGATAGGTGAGGGTGATATAGATTTTGTCAGATTAGCTGATATTTTAGACACACATTGCCCAGAGGCATCGTTTATTCCAGAAATCTGGCAAGGGCATAAAAATGGGGGCGAAGGATTTTGGGTGGCCCTTGAACGTTTAGAGAAAATAATTTAAGACACTATTATGTCAATTAAAAGTATAAAATCGCAAATCCAGGCATCTATCGATGTTAAGGCCACTCTTCTAGGTGAAGATGCTCTTATGCAACAAGTATTTGAGTTGGCGGAGAAATGTACTGAGGCTTTAAAAGCTGGGGGTAAGATTATCTTTTGTGGCAATGGGGGAAGTTTTGCGGATGCGCAGCATCTATCTGCAGAGTTCACGTCTAGATTTTTATTTGATCGTCCAGGGCTGGCGTCACTTGCTTTGGGAACTAATAGCTCGGCAATGACGGCTATTGGCAATGATTATGGCTATGAGAATGTGTTTGCTCGAGAGATTCAGGCGATTGCAACACCTGCAGATGTAATCATTGCGATTACAACCAGTGGTAACAGTGGTAATATTTTAAAGGCATTGGAAGCTGCAGAAGTGGCAAATGTTCCAGCTGTTGTTTTAACAGGGGCAGGAAGAGGCATGCTTGATGATGCTACAGAGACTATAAATATTCCATCTACTGATACAGCAAGAATTCAGGAATGTCATATTTTGATTGGGCATATATTATGTGGGATTGTCGAAGAAAATATGTTTCGTAACCTAAAACCATAGGATTATATTATGAGTGAAAACTGTCGTGTTGTTCTAATTCTTCAAGCTAGAATGGGGTCCTCGCGGTTACCTGGAAAGTCAATGATGGACTTAGCCGGCGAGCCTCTAGTTGGCCGTATTCTTGAGAGAGTAAAACGTTGCACAAGGTTGGATGATATAGTTTTGGCAATACCTAACACTGATCAAGATAAGGTATTAAGAGATTTGGCGAATCGGTATGATGTGAAAGTTTTTGCCGGGTCAGAAAATGATCTTGTTGATAGATATTATAAAGCCGCTTTAGCTTTTGCTGCAGATATAATAGTTAGAATTCCAGCAGATAACACAACTCCTCAACCTGAAGAGATAGACAAAATTATAGATCATCACTTAACTTTAGACCGCCCAGGATTTTCTTCAAATTTGTCAGTAATAGATGACTCAGGATATCCGGATGGCATTGGTGCGGAAGTGTTCGATTTTTCGTTATTGAATGACATTAATAAAACGGTTAGGGACCCTTTTAGGCGGGAACACGTGCATCTAAATTTTTATGACTACGAAAGTGGTGAGGCAGTCGATTCCAAATGGTGCCCTATTAGCACCATACAATGTCCCAAGGCTTTCCGCCGGCCTGACTTGATTTTGGATGTAAATACGGAAGAGCAGTACATTTTTATGAAAGAGCTTTACAATGCTCTTTATCCTGTTAATCCCGAATTTTCTATTTTAGATATTATTGATTGGTATGATCATAAATATAAAGACCCTATGAAAAACATAATTTAAACAGAATATATATTTGAGGAAGTAGTTTATGAAAAGTAAAGTCAGGCTAGTAAATTTTAACGGAGAAATGATTCCCGAAACTGAGGCTAAGATTTCTATTTATGATTCAGCACTAATGTTTGGTGATATGGTATTTGAAATGACTAGATCATTTAATAAAAACCAGTTCAAAATTGAAGAGCATGTAGAAAGATTGTTTAAGGGCCTCCATATTTTGAGAATCCCGTTGGATATTAGTCAGTCTGAAATGATAGATGAGTGTCACAGGACAGTAGAAGCGAATGATCACTTATTTGCATCAGATGATGAACACAGATTAATGATAGACGTTTCTCGGGGGTTGCTTGGTATTTATCAAAATATTAGCGGACTTCGAAAGGGATCAAATGTAATCATTGCTGATTTTCCGTTGCGCTGGACTGTAGCTGGAATGGGAGTTTTATTTGATAAAGGCATAAACGCAGTAATTACCTCTCAGCGAGCAATACCATCACATTTAATGGATCCCAAGATAAAAAACCGAAGTCGTATGTTTTATTTGATGGCGAACATAGAGGCTTCTCAGTTTGAGGGCGATAATAATTGGGCTTTATTGCTTGGAATGGACGGCAATATTACCGAGGGGACGGGAGATAACTTTTTTATAGTGAAAGATGGTGTAGTGATAACTCCAAAGGGAAAGGATATTTTAAGAGGAATATCAAGAGACTATATAATATCAGATATATGCCCACAGCTTGGTATACAGGTTTTAGAGAAGGACATCGATCCTTATGATGTATACAATGCTGATGAGGCTTTCATGACCGGAACTCCATTCTGCATGTTGCCAGTAACATCACTTAATAGTTTGCCTATTGGGGATGGCAAAGTAGGCTCAATTTTCTCTCAATTAATTTCGCAATGGGGGGCCAATACCGGAGTAGACATAATCAAACAAATAAAGACCTGGGAGTTGTCAGGTGACCTAGTCGACTCTGACTCACCCACTCCTTACAGTTTTAAGAAAAAATAAAGCTCATAGAATTTTCAAGGAGAAACTTTGCCAAACTTTGATCTGACAAATAAAAATATCATTGTTACCGGAGCAGCAAGAGGTAATGGACTTGCCATGAGTCGAGGACTTTTTAAAGCTGGTGCTAATGTTATAGGTATCGACAAGGTCCTAAGCGAAGACCAAGAATTCATATTGCGACAAGTAGATATTACTAACGAAGCGGAGGTAGATATTTTTTTTGATAAAACAATAAAGGAATTTGGTCACATTCATGGATTAATTAACAATGCCGGAGTAAGTATTGGATCTGACGAGCCTTACTCAAATATGGATTCTTATTTCTCTACAATTGAGGTCAATTTAAATGCGGTATTTTATTTAACAAGTATGTTATGTGAGCACATGGCTCAGCGAGGAGGGGGGAGTATAGTAAATATTACTAGCTTGGGTGCGCACCAAGGATTCCCTCAGAATCCATCTTATCAAATATCAAAAGCTGGTTTGCAGCAGCTTACCCGAGCGTTTGCTTGTGATTGGGGTGTTAAAGGAATTAGACTTAACAACTTATGTCCGGGCTATATAAAAACTTCTATGACGCAAGGTAGCTATGATGATCCAGAGCTTCACAAACAAAGACTGAATCGCACAATGCTAAATAGGTGGGGTGAATCTGAAGATTTGACTGGAGCAGCAATTTTTTTACTATCCGAGGCATCCTCATATATTACAGGATCAACTATTTTTGTTGATGGTGGCTGGACTGCAAAAGGTTTTTAGTTTTTCTCATACTCTTTGTTAATAGAGGTAAGCTGAGGCACTTAGACTTCAACAAATCTAAAGAGACCGAATGGTACATAACTATTTAAGTGCAAGATGGAAATTCGATTCGGTATAAATATGGTAGTTGATGATGGGCGTTTAATTTTGTGAGTAGTTTGGTTGTCAATTCATTTGAAATATTAACTAACGCAAAAGTCGTATTTTGGGACTTCGATGGTGTAATTAAAGATTCTGCAGACATCAAAGTTCAAGCATATGTCGATATGTTTGCCGATCATGGTAGTGAGATTCAAAGTAAGGTGCTTTCTAGATACAAGGCTGAGGGTGGGATGTCTAGATTTAAACTCATTCCTCTATTTTATCGAGACATAGTTGGCATCTCATTGACTGACGAGCAACTAAATTCAAAGTTAAATCTATACTCAGAGATGGTCGTTGATAGGGTAATACAAAGTCCTTATATTCCAGGCGTTCACGACTATTGTAGACATAACTTCAAAAGGCAGAAATTTTTACTTGTCACCAATACGCCAAAGTCTGAAATTGATTTAATCCTAAAGACATTAGGCTTAGAAAAGTATTTTGAAGGCGTATTTGGAGCCCCAGATTTAAAAGAAGAAATAGTCAGAAATTTTCTAAATAAGTCTGATATAAGCGCAAGAAACTGTGTTTTTGTAGGTGACTCCGAAGGAGACTTCTTAGCAGCACGCAGCAATGCGGTACCATTTATCTACAGAGGAGTGGATAATCTAGGTTATGATGAATATTGGTTACCGCATTTTCAGTTTGACTAAATGTGAACAGACAATTCGAGTTAGTGTAAATAATAATTTAAAACTCTTTGGATAAAAAAAATGAAATCAAATTCCCTTAAGAATAGAATTAAGAATGGCGATACAGTCATCGGTTCTTGGATTACATTAGCCCACCCCTCGATTGCGGAAATTATGGCAATGGCTGGCTTTGACTGGTTGGCGATAGACTTGGAGCATAGTGTAATTACAATTCGTGAAGCTGAGGAACTCATACGAGTTATCGAACTAGCAGGCGTTGTTCCTTTGGTTAGACTAACCTCGAATAACCCAGATCAAATTAAGCGCGTCATGGATGCGGGTGCTCATGGCGTTATTGTGCCCATGGTAATGAGTGCTCAGGATGCTGAGTTAGCGGTGACATCGGTGAAATATCCTAAGAAAGGTAACCGCGGTATTGGATTGGCCCGCGCCCAAGGCTATGGCGCAACCTTCGATGAGTATTTTGAATGGCAAAAAGAGAATACATTAGTGATAGTTCAGATTGAGCACATCGATGCAGTTACTAACATTAATGATATATTTAATGTTGATGGTGTAGACGGGTTCTTTATTGGTCCTAATGATTTGAGTGGTTCTATGGGTATACCCAGACAGACTGCTCGAAAAGAGTACAAAGATGCAGTAGAGAGAGTTAAAGAGGCAGGTCTGGTTCATGGGGTAACGAGTGGTGTTCATGTGGTTGAGCCTAATATCCAAGAATTTAATTCAGTTATTAAAGATGGGTTTAAATTTGTAGCCTATAGTTTAGATACCCGTGTTTTGGATGTCGGATTTAGAGAAATTTTTAAAAACAAAGGAAAATAAAATGAAGGCAATAGCAATTATCCCAGCTCGCATGGGGTCCTCAAGATTTCCGGGAAAGCCACTTGCCGAGATCCATGGACTGCCAATGGTGGCGCATTGTTTTTTGAGGACTCAGATGTGTTCTGATCTGATAAAAACCTACGTTGCCACTTGCGATCATGAAATAGCGGACTATGTAACTTCTATAGGTGGTAATGTTATCCTCACCTCGGATTCGCACGAACGTGCGACTGATCGAACTGCTGAAGCAATGTTAAAAGCTGAGGAAGATTTAGGTTTTCCAGTTGATGTTGTTGTAATGGTTCAAGGAGATGAGCCGATGGTTACGCCGAAGATGATAAGTTTAGCCCTTACTCCTTTCAATGAGGGAGAAGAGGTTAAGGTGGTCAATCTAATGGCTTTTATTGAAGATACCCCAAATTTTGAAGATCCAAACGAAGTCAAAGTAGTGGTGGATAAGAAGAGTGATGCAATTTATTTCTCAAGAGAGCCAATACCTTCAAGGAGAAAGGGGGTTTCTGATGTACCGATGCTTAAGCAAGTTTGTATTATTCCATTCACGAGAGATTATCTGCTTCGGTTTAATTCTTTCGAAGAGACTCCTTTAGAGAAAATAGAGTCAGTAGATATGATGAGAGTTATTGAAAATGGTGAAAAAGTGCGGATGGTGATGACCGACGAATTGAGTTGCAGTGTCGACACCCCAGAAGATCTTCAACACGCTATCAAATTAATGGCTAAAGATTCTATAATGAGGAATTACTTGGAAAAATGAAGGTTTTTTAATGAAAGTATTGGTTACGACTGTGCCTTTCGGCACTCAAGACCGTGCACCGCTCGATAAACTTGAAGCGGCGGGAATAGATTATCTGATTAATCCTTTAGGGCGAAAGCTTAAGGAGGAAGAATTAGCCGAGATGATAACGGATTTTGATTGTGTTATTGCTGGAACTGAGCAGATAGGCGAACTTGCTCTTAAAAATGCCCGTAAATTAAAACTTATATCTAGAGTAGGAGTTGGTCTTGACAGTGTTGATCTTATGGAAGCTAGGCGTCGAGGAATAGAAGTTTGCTACACCCCAGAAGCACCCGCCCCTGCAGTAGCTGAGCTTACAATTGGCTTGATGCTCAATTTGTTGCGCTCCATACAGTTGTCAAATCAGGATTTGCATAGTGGGAAGTGGAACCGATATTTTGGTCGTAGATTAGGCAATTGTACTGTCGGCGTTATTGGTGCTGGGCGAATTGGTTCCCGAGTTATAGGGCATCTTAATGGATTCGGCGTTAGATCAATTTTAGTAAGCGATCTGGACCCAGCAAAAACTTTCGATTCGAGTGGAAATGTTACTCGTGCTGACAATCAAACTATATTTGAGCATTCGGATGTGGTCTCACTTCACTTACCACTGACTGTTGAAACTAGGAACATGATTACCTCGAGAGATATGCAGAAGATGAAGCCTGATGCAATTATTATAAATACATCACGAGGCGGTATTATCAATGAGAAAGATCTCTACGATGTCTTGAAATCAGGGCATCTTGGTGGTGCTGCGGTTGATGTCTTTGACAAGGAGCCTTATGAAGGTCTTTTGGCAACTTTAGATAGATGTTTATTAACAGCTCATATGGGGTCTATGGCAATAGACTGTAGAGTTAGAATGGAAGTGGAAGCTACACAAGAGGTAATTAGATACTTCAACGGCGAAGCGTTCCACTGTTTGGTCCCTGAGGAGGAGTTTGATGTCCAGCGCGCCGGGTTATAGTCCTAAAAGGGTAGTTGTTTTTGGTGGAAGTGGCTTTTTAGGGAGTCATGTTGCAGACTCTTTAACTAACGCGGGTCATGACGTAGTAATTTTTGATATGCTCGTATCACCTTGGTTAAGAGACGACCAAACAATGATTGTTGGTGATTTGTTGGACCGTGATGCTGTTTCCACTGCTTTGGATGGAGCTCATCTAGTCTATCATTTCGGAGGCATAGCTGATATTGGTGAGTCAAAACTGCAGCCAGCAGATACCCTCGAACTCAATATCATGGGAACTTTAAATATATTAAAAGCATGTGTGGAGTCAGGCGTAGAGCGATTTATTTTTGCATCCACAATGTATGTTTACAATGATTTGGGCTCTTTCTATGGTGTGAGTAAGCAGAGTGCGGAGCTAATAATAAGACAATTCAGTAATGAGTATGATCTAAAATTTACCTTGCTGCGCTATGGCTCGTTATATGGTCCTAGAGCACAGAGCTGGAATGGAGTCAGGAAATACATTGAGACTGTTGTCAAAAATAAATCAATTGAATATGTTGGCACAGGCATGGAAAGAAGAGAGTACATCCACGTTTCGGATGCCGCTAGATTAAGCGTTGATATTTTGGATGACGAATATATAAATTTAGCCATAACTGTGACTGGCCATCAAGTATTAACATCCTCAGACTTACTTAAAATGATCTTTGAAATTTGCTCCCTTCCGGAGAATATTAAATGGGTTGAACCTTCATCTAATAGCCAAGATCACTATAGTATTACCCCTTATAAATTCAAATCAGTATCGGCGTCAAAAATGGTCCCTAAACACTATATTGATCTTGGCCAGGGTATATTAGAAGTCGTAGAGGAAGTTCATAAAGATTTAACTAGTGAGTAGCACTCTATTTTTCACACGCTCTCATCTCTAACAAGGAAGATAATTTTGTTCAATTCTGTATATAAAAATAAGCGAGTTTTGGTTACTGGGCATACCGGTTTTAAAGGTAGTTGGATGTCTATTTGGTTAAATAGTTTGGGAGCTAAGGTATACGGTTTATCGTTAGATCCAAATTGTTCTCCCTCAAACTATGATCAATGTGATTTGCGATCGCAACTAGCGGGCGACTTTCGAGCTGATGTCACATGTAAACAAGATGTGCAAAAAATAATTAATGATGTGCAGCCGGAGTTTATATTTCATCTTGCGGCGCAAGCTTTGGTGAAGGATTCATATAAGGATCCGGTCAGGACAATGGCAGTTAACGCTATTGGAACAGCGAATGTACTGGATGCTGTTAGGAGTATTAAAAGTAAGGTAACGGTGATTTTAATAACTAGCGATAAATGTTACGACAACGTTGAATTCTTGTGGGGATATAAAGAGACTGACAGATTAGGAGGTAAAGATCCGTATAGTGCTTCGAAAGCAATGGCAGAAATCGCAATTAATAGTTTTGTGAATTCATATTTTACTGAGAGTGCAAATGTGAACCTAGGGGTTGGCCGTGCTGGGAATGTTATTGGAGGTGGAGACTGGTCAGCCAATCGAATCATACCTGATTGTGTGCAAGCATGGTCTCGAGGTGAAACTGTCGATATCAGGAGTCCAAAAGCAACGAGACCATGGCAACATGTATTGGAGCCATTGAGTGGTTATTTGCACCTTGGCAGTGTTTTATACAACTCTAAATCAGTCAATGGAGAAGCATTCAACTTTGGTCCGCCATCAAACAGCAACTTTTCAGTTGAACAGTTAATTGAAAAAATGTCTAGTTATTGGGATCAAGTCAGTTGGAAAGATACGTCCGCTGATAGTGATCATGTTCATGAAGCAGGTTTATTAAGGCTCAATTGTGAGAAAGCTCAAACGCTTCTTGATTGGGAGTCTGTGATGAATTTTGATGAGACCGTTCAGTTGACCTCGGCCTGGTATCAAGGATTCTATAGTTCTACATCGCCACAAATGCTAGAAATAACTATTGAACAAATCCAACACTATGTAGAACTGGCAGTGATTAGAGGCCGGAAATGGGTAAAGTAAACATAGAGGGGTGCGTGCTATCGCCGTTAAAAAGAATCCCCAAAGCTGGTGGTTCCATATTACACGCTTTAAAATCTTCAGATGTGGGATATGCCGGATTTGGTGAAGTATATTTTTCGTCGGCAGAACCTGGTATTGCCTCCGATTGGAAGCGTCATAAAAGCATGACACTGAATCTAATTGTTCCTGTGGGTGAAATCAAGTTTGTGCTTTTTGATCAGAGAAAGGACTCATCAACTTTTGGAAATTCTGTTGAGGTAATTCTAGGGACTCGTAATTATTCTCGACTTACTATTCCCCCGGGTATCTGGTTAGCCTTTAAGGGTATAGCTGCGTCAGAAAGTTTTTTAGCTAATGTGGCCAACTT